>Ga0126339_10000035_pt1 | contig 43789 bp, 14 predicted proteins | sample OrbTmetagenome_2_FD_92532 | JGI IMG/M metagenome (GOLD analysis project Ga0126339, IMG submission 92532) | Coral microbial communities from Petempiche,Puerto Morelos, Mexico - Orbicella T R C metagenome | ecosystem: Host-associated > Invertebrates > Cnidaria > Coral | place: Petempiche,Puerto...
CAAATGCCCAGCCCCCGGGCCGCGATAAAATTGCGGATGCCCCACCCCCGGGACTGACAACTTGAGCAAATGCCCCGCGGTTGCCCGGGGGGGGATGGGCACTGCTGGAATTGACTGATGCATAAACTGGGATACAAGCCTTTTTGTCAAACTCCTACATCTTTGATCGCCGAAATAATCTTACTGAGGTAGTCTGAGGAGTGAGGCGGTTGAACGATCTGGACTCGGGCCCTGGCCGGGGTCATTGTGTCCAGTGTTTCGTTGGGCAAGACACTTTACTCTCGCAGTGTCTCTCTCCACCACCCAAGTGCATGAATGGGTATCACAAATAAATGTTGGGCGTAACACTTCGACGGACGAGTTTCTCGTCCAGGAAACTGGGTTAAGCTTATACGGTGTGGTACACTTTGACCTGAAGCAGATTTTTACTACCTTACCAATCAGTGTTAACTGCTAAATAACAAAACTGCTGTGATTTATACATGCATGCATTGAGTACATGAGCAGACATCAGACTTAGGAACTCTAAGACACCACGCAAAGTTTATTCCCTTGTTGATAGGGATGTTCTTCCGCGTCTTAAAGTGTTCGAGAGCGTTAGTTCAATATAAATTGTTTACAGAGCTACATATGCACATAAAACATGATTGAGCTTCCGTCACACGATCAATCCAGTGTCCAGTGTAGCAACTAGGAGTCAATGTCAATGTATCGAAAAAAACCACAACATATCGCCTTCGCTTCCACGAAAATATAAACAACAGAGGAAAAGGACGTAATATTTCAACGTTACTCCAAATTTAGCAAATTACTGACAGGTAAGTGGTTAAACCGCAGAACCACCACGAGAGGCTTGATACGACATCGACAAAGTTGACGCCCGGGATTTGGCGGTTTTAGGGGGCCAGTCCTTCCTGCCCGAGCGTTTCGGAGAATCAGTTAAAACACTGATTAAGCACGTACAGCCTGCATTGCCCCTTTTCAAACACGATAGTCTTAACTTCATCCCTTGCGCTATCATTCTCTCGATTTTATTCCAGACTTGAATCGACAAATATGACCTGACCCCGAGCTGAACCGCTTTACAGAGATGATGTTCACGATAAGAACAGCTCTTATCGTGATATTTGTTCGTTTCAAAGTGTTAAATTAATAGCCTTTGATATTTTACGGCACAAAAGACGCCGACCGGCTCATAGGCTGGTTTCTCTTGGAAGGCGGGGCTTTTGTTAACGCGTGCTTCCTTCTTTTTGTCTGCCGCACTTCACCCTTTCAACTAACAGAGGGAACTGATTAAAGTTAACTAATAGATTTGTCATTAATTTTGTATTATTCATTGTATTCAATTCTTTTTTTGACCTTCTATTCCGAGGAACAACACCGCAATTATGCAGCACCAAAATGGAATCCTCGACTTTCGCAAGAGAAATAAACTTACAGAGGAAGATTGGCTTTCTTGCTTTCTACCTCTAAGTTAGGTTATTTTGAATGTGTGACAATTAAACTAACTAGCGTTTGTGCGCAAGAGAGACGATATATAGAAATTGCCTCCCAGAAACAGAGCGAAGGGTAGTGTTCCGGTAAACTTTGTTGTTTTCAGTATGCCACCTTTGCCAAGGGAGGTCCCGATGACTGAGGAACAAATTACTTCTTATAGTTACCTCAGCTGCTTTCTTTCTATGTCACCCGTACATATTGAAGCAGTGCTGATTAACAGGGACAAGCGCAATAATGGGTAGCAAAAGTTTATTTCGTTATGTAGGATGTTCGTTCAGCAAGTGCGTGTATTTGCCTGTGAAGTGGGAGAGGACCTTAGGGATTTGAGCTTTATATCCAAGTTTGCTTCGTTTTTCCCGTGACATTATCTTTGCTTGGGAAATGGCTGGTTTCAGACAAGACATCTGACAAAGAATATAACACAAACAACGGTGATAAACATTGTGAAAGCATAAACATTTCCGAACTGAATTTCTGCATGTGGCAGATACACAAAGGACCTAAAGCGCGATCATGATGAGTCAAAATCGGACTACCAAGTCTCAGAACTAACATTAATAGAAATGTTTGTTAAATAGTAGGGAGAATTCATATTTTGAGCACTGACTTGGAATGCTAGAAGGGTTCATATCCAATGGCACGTTTTGAGTCTAGACGAACATTATGCAGGCCAAGAACATTTGATACTTGAAATAATGTTTGATAAGTAGGATGTTTACTTTCAAGCCTATTTAGAAATAACCTGGTCAGGTCCAACATGTCACCCGCCCGCTGTATATCAGATACCAAACACCGAAAACTTGTCATGTATGCAATATTGTAAAACAATCATTAATCTTCGAGCAGAAATCCTGAAATGTAACCGTTGACAACTGAAAAGGATTTTAATCACGACTGATGATCACAGAAAAAATATTTAATTCTAAACAGTGGAACTTGGAAAAGGAAATCTGGACTCGGCTCAACAAGGATTTCGTCACTGAGTACCTTTAATGTCAAGTGGAACGAATGATATGATGATGTTAAAAATCTATCACAGATAACCACAAAACCCTAACACATTTTGTAGTCTTCACTTTTATTTTTGGTGAAGATGACATGAGCCAGTTTTGACGACCACTAAATGTGACTTACAATCTGACCATTTTCAACGACGAGAAAAGCATTACTCATTCAGTTCAAAGCCAAACATATCAAAATGAATTCCTAAGCTGATTAAACCAAAGGTCTTCAAAATAGTCATAAAAGGTCTATTGCGTGCAGTGATAGAACGCACTTAATTGGTTTTACTGTCTAGTTGCCGTATTTACTCATCGTGATCGTAACACGCATCCTTTATTGTCTCCGAACGAGAAAAAAGGGGCAGATGCTTATGCAATATTTTGTTCTTTTTCTAGTAAATAGCTTGAATCATTCAAATATCGATTCAAATACGACTGGAGGTGATCACTATGGAAACCAGTGCATGCGCGCGACCGTCGTGGAAAAGAGACCACGACATCACGCGATATTCAAGCGTTCTGCTGAAAACAGACTTCGAGTCTGTCTTTAGGCGCAGGTTCTGTTGCTGGGGTTTTCAATAAATACCAAACCAATACCATCAAGGTCCACTGTTAGTTGTGTCGTAAGCCCAATATTAGAGAATCGCCATTTTGAGGGAGCACAAGAAATCACCTTTTGTTCTTTTAAGTCCTACTCACCCATGGGAAAGTATGCAAGAAAACTAATTAAGAGAAAAACACTGCTCGCAGATTAACTGGTTCGAAGAATCTAGCAAGGGGTTCCACAGCTTGAGCCATGAAATTTCAAGTACCCTCTTGTTTTCTGGCACTTTCAACAAATACTCACTCTGAGGGAACCCATTAAAACCTGAAAAAAACGCAACAACGGGTTACCTTTTGGAGTGTTTATGAACCCATCTACAGGTTAATCCACCGTAAATAGTAAATTATAAAGGCGCCGAATGTCTAGTTTGTATGAAAACAGACCAACTAATGAAGCTCACCTCCCATTCGTGAAAGGTCTTGTAGTTTGACACTATCACAAGAATGTACGCCTTGTCGCAACGATGAAATGTGTCGGATGCTAAAAGGAACCAAGTGTCAAAACTGTTTGTCGTTTGTCTTAGATTGCTTCGAGGGCGATCATTGAAGAAGTCTGTAACCATTTCAAGAGTTTATAATCAAGCATAGTTGATAAAACTAACGCAGGTTTTCTTTCCTGTAAAAGAGAAAACTGAAGTGATACCTTTAGATCTAATTAACTCTTTTTGACCTATTTTTTTTAGTTTGAATTACATGGTTAAGGAGTATCTGAGAAACATTAATGTGCCATGTTTTCGATTAAGTTGTTTGTAATGACGTGGATACGATTTTGATGTGTGTGCCACCAACAAGTGAAATAAAACACGGTCGAGGTCGAGAATACGAAGAAAACATACGTGAGAAACAACAATGGTGATACTTTGATCTTAAGTCAAACGACCCGGGGGTACGGTTTGAATACTAAAGGAAATATTTGTTATGGAAAGAGCGTGATGACACATGGATGTTTAAGGTTATCATTCAGAACGGAAGCTAGCAAAATAATGTTGGAAAGGACGACGTTTTAGTCCTAGTTTCTAGTCGGCCTGTTGTAGACTTGAACAATGTTCAGTCTAGTAATGCATGCAGCAAGAAGACTTTCACAATTTTGGCGTTGAGGTTCTCGGAAGTGATAGCAATTTTTGGCGGTCATCAAATCGCGGCATGTCGTAACAAGACAAATTTTCACCAAATTAGGGCGACCTTACGAAAAGAGAGCCGTAAATGAAATGGGCTGTAATTGAATCTCGATAGCGGAAACGTATGTCTCGTTGTTTGCATATTCTGTCGTTTACTGTTAAGCGATCTTCAAGATAGGGTGAAATCTTTATCTCTAAGACTTGTATACACTTAAAAAAATGCGCTGTATCTTTTCTGATATCAAGGCGAATCATTTGTCAGAATTTCAAGCAATTCCTTCGCCAATAGGTTTTCGTGATCGCATCCAGACGTTGAAAACATTGCAGGAAACTCGAAACTTTAGCATGCCCGATATAACATGTTAAATCTTCGCCTTGGCGCGTTAAGGATTCCAGGAGAGTCATAAGTTGGAAACAAGTTATGCTGACAATTATTGGCCAGCTACTTGGATTTTTTTAGAAAACTTGTTATGTGGTTTAATATAAAAAAAAGTTGCTTGGCCCAGAGTGTCAGCTGCAAGATGCTATTTTTATTTACGTTTACTTCCCACATTCTATTACTTTGGCACCGTTAGCGTCAACAGAAGGCGAAAATAAAGTGTTCTAAAATGACCCTGAGCAATCAAACGGTAATTTACGCTGTGTTTGTGCACAGTTACTCGCATCCCAATCCATTAATTCACGACACTACAAACTAGGCGTGGCTGTACTTTGTCCCACTGAAAAAAGATTGGAAACCTAAACCTCATTGCGACTCTGCGGAGAACGTTCCAAAATATTCGCAATTTAGGGGTAGTTGTAAGCTATTGATCTCCCTCTTATAGAGACTATGTTAAACTGGAATAAAATAAAAAAAACTGACCAAAACTCCCTCACTCTAATTTCTCTTCATTTTGCTAAGCTCGAATCTTCCCGTTAGTTTGATACCTGTTGTTTATTTTACTGTAACCACAAGACTTTGTCACATTACGAAGTCTGCTGTGTTCACTCACTTTTCAGTCTTCAGGGTCATTTTTTTTCCTTTTGTGTTACGGGCGTGAGAACGTTCGGACCTTGCATATAAGAGTTTATGAAGTTCGAAGTTCACAACCAAACAATTCTTGTAATTGAGCTACTGGGAAATCAATACTGCCGTGCTCGGGTGATAGATAAAATCTTGTACAATTTCCAGTACAGTGGATTAATTCTTTACGGGAGATCAGGAAAAGATTATTATTTCATCAACACTTGAAAATATCACCTGTGAAATCAGTAAAATGTTTTTTTTGTACTCTAAATTTTTCCCTGCCCTGAGCTTGAAGGCGCGATTGAGACACAACAGCACAGCACTAGAGGAATACAGCTCCTCTAATTTCCGCGCAGATCACCTAATTGACTGAAGACTGAGTCTCTGTGTTTGCCCAATGTAGCAAGCGATAATAAAGTAAAACAAAAACAAAATCTTCACCGAGGAGAGGTAACAGAATGAGGTTAAGATGCTTATCTTTAATTAATTTCAACTACTATTTGGGTTGGGTTCCTGAGGGCAATTCATTCGATTTGAAGGCTTTCGCGGAAATCGTCCGAACTTCGCGCTTGTCTTGCAATGAAATTGCGCTTTTCGTTTCATTGCTCGTATGTTTACTTGTAGGCAAACACGCTACCCCGGTCCAGAACTTTTCTTCCTGCGTGCCCCTTTGTCGATCAGATTTAAGCTGCGCTTCGCCTCACCATGGCTTTCTCATTTCAGGATAGAAAGAACCTCTGGACTACAGTAGACATGGCGAACTAACTTAGCTTAGGAGGTAGATAAATTACAAGAAAAAAAGGAATAATATTGTTAAGATGACTTTTCTGAGATATTTGATTTTTGTCTCAAGTTAATTATTATATACATAATACGATTAAATATACGGAAACAAAGGAAAAGGTTAGAAATTTGAAATCTCAAGCGAGGCTTAAGAAAATCAAGGGCCGAACATAAGCAATTCCTATTTCTTAGTGTTGATGTCGTTTTATACGTGTTTTATCATGTGTCCCAAGTGGCATTCCTTAAACCTAAACGTAGAAACAAGACGAGTACACGGGAAAATATCTGACGGTATTATCGGGTGCTAATCCATGATATGAAGCCCTCTTGGTGCTCGATTAGCCGACGTAAATGCCAATATATAGAGTGACCCCACTATGAAAAGATAATGGTTTAGACGACCCCAAGATTATAACAATAATGATGCTATTTCAAGCATTCTCTAATGCACTACTTATTGCCAATAATTCCGGCTGTAAAAAACAAAAACGCAACAAACCTGGTTGTCAAACTGTTGTCGGGTAGTGATTACCCCAAGGACAAATTGACTCAAACAATCGATGCTATCAGCGCGCTCGAATGTATCTCCCGCTAAAGTGTCTAACAACGAGAGTCAAATGGCTGCTCTAATCAACTCTCTTTCATAGGTTTGGCTTCAGAAGGAAGTTTTTCGATGGTTCAGGGACAGATTTTAAGCCGGCATACTCGACAAAATGAAATATGCAAATTTCAGACTGTTATATAAACGTTCGATTAAGTTGATTTAACTAAATTATCAATAGCCCTAAAAATAATCCCTTTCCGGACAATTCTCTATACAGAATGAATAGTTTTGTGCAATTCTTCCGTTGGAGATTTTGTAAGCATGCGGTACTGACAATGCTGTGTACGAGTAAAAACGGATAACATGACTGAATGAGGCTTGCAGTTATTAAAACTCACGAATGAACAAATGAACGGTCAAATTTCTTCATTTTCTAACGAACGGGTATTGTTCAAAGTCTGGGTTATAAGAACCCACAAACGTCACTCTGAAAATAAACAAAAACGGCTATAGATTGAGAAACACGGATATGTGTGCCATGATTGCTGCATAGAAAATCCACACAGGAAGTTCAAACTGTGAATTGGCTCTGCTATTTTGGTTATCATGTTGAGCTCTCATGACTGTTTGTTCTGTAGGCGAGGGGTAAACTGGCCTTCGAGGACCTCGCGTCCCTTTACACAGCGCCTCGTAATTTGCACGAATACCACGGCAATACGGTTCCTCTCTGCCGTCACACTCGCAGTCGTTTAGCGCTTTTCCCAGCACCGAGCCCAGTAATTCGTCTTGGCTGCTTTTACAATCCTGAGTGCATTCCACGCCTGAAATTAAAGACGAACAGCGCCGTAGAAATCTTTGTTGTATTGCTTTACATCTTTTGTCTTCGTTGCAGCGTTTCCTTGCTGCGGTACAGCTAACGAAAGTATAATTCCCTTGGCTGCTAAGTAAACATCGCTGCAAGCGCGCCCTGATTGTAAGACACGATGCGTCTCTATCACAGTCGCAGGTTTCCATTTGCTTTCCAGCAGCAGTAGCGGTGAGGTTTATAATGGCGCTTACGCATGTTAGTGGACATGTTTTCGCCATCGGTCCGGAGATTCCATTCGGCCAATCGTCATCGTAACCTAACGCCGACTTGCAGACGTCTCCGTTAAAAATTTTCAGGAGCATAGCACCGCATTTCGTGAAGTCCCTTACGCACTTTTTCTGAGCTTCTTCGCAAAGGAGGACACTTTGTGAAAGAACAAGGACATTCGCCAACCATAGAAACCTCCACATGACGAAATTTGGAGAGTTCTCCGGTATAACCTCGCTCGTTCGCTTGAATGTATCTATCGAAAGATGATGCCAGAATATATAACGCGCGATTGACTGATTTGTTATTTGACGTATTGTAGGGGTGAAATTCGATAATAGATTACGATGAAGTGACCAATAGAAAGCGGCGTCTGTCGATATGCATGACCCCAGGAAGTGGCTATTGTTAGGGAAGCGCATCCTCTGTTTCCTGCTTGAATTACCTTTATTTCGTGGTATTAACCAGAATTAGCGCCCACTACACTCCATGACTACAAAGCATGGCGCGCATCGGCTTCTCTACGACCAATCTTGTTATCGTTGTCTTCTGAGGTTTAATTAAAACCCTCTCTGTATCTCATGCTCATTCATGTGAGGGAAATAGAATGGTGAAAAATAAAGGCCAATCGTTTCGGAAATTGGAAATGGTAGTTTAGCATAAATTGATCTGAAGACTAGAACTGACCCCATAAAAAAATCCATGGATTTAAAACAAGATCAGAAGGATGAAAGTGTTCCCTAGTGGGTGGCCGTTAAATATGCTTTTACTCTATTCTCACTGGAACGCGAGAACTTTCGACACCGTATGACACTCTAAGAGTGAGCCCTATTGACATGTATATGCAAACCTAGAGATTACCAGCGCTAAATCAGTTAAATTGCTTTAACAGCCTAGAGAAATAACTAAATTTAAAAGCCGATAACATCATGTGATGAAAATATCGTCTAGCTTTTGACAAAATTTTTCCCATGAATAAACCTTGTGTCTGCTCTGTCTAATGTGAACCCCGGGGGTACACCCTTATACATGATACACAGGTATGTGCAGCGCCAGAGCTTACGGCATGTTATGGTTTTTGAGCCATTTTGGTCTGAAAAAGATTATCGATTTCTACCGTTTTGATCTGAAATTGGGTATGTTTAATGCACTCTCTGCACGAAATTATTTTTTCCTTAAGTTTAGGAAAATCACATCATGCTCTATTTGAGGGTTTTAAAAAGCGGACTTACAACCCCACCCCCCACAAAAACATTTAGGGAGTATCCTTCCCCCACGTAGAGAAACTATCTGCATTTGAACTTCGCACTTATTAAAGGTGTTAACAAGGAAACCACGGTACGAGTTAGCCAAATGTCTTTGTTATATGAAACTCCCGGCAACTTACTTCAGTCTTCATACTTGACATTATATGTTGTAAATATCCTTACTCTGATTAAAATATATAAACCAGTGTTATATATTTGATGTTTGTTTGTTTGTTTGTTTGTTTGTTTGTTTGTTTCCTCATCGGGAATGCCGGTATCGTTAATCTGATGAGTTCATGACTGTGGCTTCTTGGAGGCTGCAAAACCAATTTGCGGTATTGCTCAGCGGGTTCGCCATTGAAGTTAAATAATTTTGGTGTATTCATTCGGATATGGTAAGAAACCAAATTTTCTTATTATTTACAACCATTTTCTCTTGTTACAACGATTTCGAAAGCCTGCCCTACACTAGAAAATGAAGTCTGGCAAGGCCTGGGAAAAATATATTGAAGTGTTGTTGGTTTTATAACGCTGTACTAACATTGCGTACAATGTTAACTTGTTAGAATTCCCACTATTGGGACGCTAACCAGTTGGTATTAATTACGAAGTACGAACGAGAAGTTGAGGTCGAAACTACCACAAACAAATCCAGTTCGTGCGGCAAGATAGGTAACATGAAGAGAGGATCTCCAGATTTCAGTCAAATCCAGTCCCCGAAAATATATTGTTACACCGCCTTCTACCGCTTATGCTTGGTTTCCGCGTTAAACAACGCGGTTTTTGGAAGGGAAAAGAGAAAGATTATAATTGGATAGGAACCTCGCACAGTCACAAAGTTAACCGTATATGAATCACGTTTGTTTTTCCCACGAACGGCAAAAAATCCCAGTGAAAATCGAACGGGAATTATAATTTAAATTCCCCATTATACTGATCGAACAAGAAAGTTCAATTACTTTCTTACCATATAATTCACTGAAATTACGGCGAAAGCGCTAAAACTTGAATTTCCTTTCTCGTTTCCAGGTCTACAGGAATATTGGACTTTCTTTTCCCGTTTTTTCGTAGTTTTGATCCCGAAATTCGAAAATTAGGTCTATAAAAATGTTGAACTTCCCAAAAAATTACAAGAGAAAAATGATAGTCACACAAAGCTCGTAACATAATCTATTCTCCAAGGGGGTATTCCGGACAAAGTTTTCATGATACGGAGAGACTCCGCCCCATCATTAGCCTGTTCTCAGACTTCTACTTACCTGTCTAGCCTGCAAGTGAAATGTCATTTTTTTTTTTCCACGTGAAAGGAAGAGTAGACGTCTGTACCCTGGCTATAGGCTACTCCATAATTGACAGAAGAGGCAACCCTTTTATATGTCTTCCATAGAATGTGATTTTAAGAGAGTGTTACCTGTTCATTATAGCTAAGATTTGTGATTAGCTTTTGCCTTTAGATTACTCCATTGATAGATATTTCTCGCTAGATTACGACTACCGATGAGCCTGTGCACTACATCAACATCTCTGTAGGATTGGAGTCAAACTGTCATCTATTTGTAGATGTGGTTAGAACTGATAATGAGACAAAAACTCGTTTATTTTTATACTACCCTTTATATTGCCCTTCGTATGCTGCCCTTAGGGGAAATTTTTTTTCTGACGTTGTTGGCATTGCCTCTAACGAGCAATGGTTAAGATTTTCGGACTCTCAAAAAGTGGATATCTTGTTATTTGGCTCTTCTCGTTTATCAAACGAAGAAAACGTTGAAATTTTCTCTCACGTTCAACAACTTCTAAGAAGTGTTCAAACGCTTAGTTTTTAATCTTAATGTTAAATCTATATTTTAAGAGGTATGGTGTCGTCCTTGCATAAGTTAAATGAATGAATAAATAAATAAATAAATAAATAAACAAATAAATAAATAAATAAATAAATAAATAAATAAAAATACATGATATTCCATTCACATACGTACAGTAAGCACATCTTTGATTGAGAAACTCCATAAAATACTTAAACGACATCCCCACTTAGCCCCAGGCCCGTAGCTGCGCCTGTTCGAGGACTTCGAGATACTTTCAGGTTAAGGTTGTAAGCACCGCTTAGTTTATAAGCTTAAATGACAACTTTTCCTGCGTTCTCTACACTTGAACTCGCAAAATCCCTAACGTTTTATCTTTCTCCAGCTTGAGAAGCTCCTGTTTTGGAGTCGGGAGCCTCCACATAGGTTTCTCGGCTTACCTTTGGTACTTGCCCCCTCGAACTGTTTGCTAACAGATTCGGTCGTATCGAAGAGTTGCGAAATGACGACCCTTTGAAGGTAGCAATTACACGCGTTTTAAAAATTACAAAAAGTAACGACCCTTCGAAAGTTATTTTGATAGATGGCTTTGTTCTGGATGCCATCATCTCAGAAAGTTGTTTTCTTTTCCTCTGTATATAAGCAGAAGCATATCACATGCATCTGATAGTCTTTCTGCTATAAGTTAAAGCTTAAGTTTATATTCAAAACATTATTTTATTAACATAGATCGGCGCTAGTTCATGTACAGGTTTTAGCTTCCGTTAAATCCGCAATTTGAAAGAGAGGGGGGTTACTTTTAATTCGCAACTTTTTAAGGCATAATCCTACCTTTAAATGCTGTTCTTGTCCGAGTCCTTTGCTTTATCCTCCCTGATAGACCATATTCTATTTACTGTTCTTAACCAAAATTAAAAGACGTTGAATTTATAGACTACAGCTGTTTTTGAATATGGACGAGTTGTTCAGAAGCAGCCGCGAACGCCCCAGTTTTGGCGCGAAATCGCGCGAAATGAGTTGAAAAGCCCACCAAAAAGGCCACGTTACGTTAAACACAGACAGCGGTATTCAAAGAAAATACACGCGCTTCGAAACAAAATGGCGGATGACGAACTAGTGTGCAGTGTACTTCTTGATCAGAAATACGATTTTTTGGTAAGAATATTGGAACTTTAGGTGAAATTAATACAATTATGAACTGAAGACTTACTATTAATGTGATCTGGCAAACAGGTAGTTGTTTCAAAGTCAATAACCATCAGAGAACTTCGTGCAGAAATCGACAGTGTTGCACGTGAAGTGTATCCCGAGTCTAGGTTGGTTGTTTATTTTGTTTATAATTCTGTCAATTAATGGTACTATGTGGGATGTGCACCGAGAGAGGCTGATCTTGATCAGATAGAACGATTCGCTCTGTGCCATATACAAAAAGAAACGATACAAAAGACGAAAGCTTATTACAGCTAACCAATGACTCTTGAACAAAGAAAGTGCAGTGGCTATTCCCTTGTGTACCGGTACATGAGGACACATTCTTTAAGTCTTATGTTTAGTTTCGCAACAGGCAGCTATTTATTATGGTTTAATTAATTGATTATTAAAGGTTAAGGACAAAGTGAGTTATTTGGTGGGATTTATGACTGAATCAAAGGTGGACCACAAATTGGGTGGGAACTGTTTAGTTATAGGTAGGTAGGCTGGGTTTGTTTATACACGATATGTCTAAAAGCCGAAAGCTTATGGGGTCATGTACAATTCATTACTTCGAGATATTATTTAATACATACACACTGTAAAATGCAGTTTTACAATACATTATAGCTAATGTGTATGTTGTAGGTCAAAATGAAATTCAGGTGAAAATGAAATTCCTTTGTCTCTTAACCCTAATTATTCATGGATCGTGAATAATTAGGGTTAGAAGACAAAGGAAACTGAGAATCAAACAAGGTTAAAATCATTTTAACCTGACTTTGATTTTGACTTACAACGTGTATATTAAATAAAATTAAATGAAAGTATGAGCCAACCTTCATTGTAGGTCTGGCATGAGCCCTGTTTGGGGGCTTTTGAACATAACCTGTCTAAAATCAAACCTTCCATGTCACAATTTAGGAAGCTCCTCACATTGCTGTCAGAATTTTAAAACAGGTCATGTTTTCCGTTGAACATTGTTTTACCAACATCCATGTTGATGTTTAAGAATTTTGCCCCAAGAGGGTCTCTGAAGTGGCGTGCAGGTGAACAAGTGAATGATCATTTTATTTCCACTGTTTTTGTTTGGTCTTTTGTATCAGTTCTTATGTACCAATACACAAAGACAGAACCAACGACCTAGATGTTAAAAAATAGCCAGTAACCATCTTGTATATCTATAGGACCTATTGTGTAGGTGATTTAGCATGGTCACTGCATGAGCAATTAGACAAAAAGATGTCATATCCTCATATCAAACATTATTTTGTTTATCTGGAAAGTGGAAAATGCTGGTACTGAATGCTTGCTCTTCTCTTATATTTTACAACTTTATTGTTATTTTCTCAGCATTCAGTTAATACATGTACTGTTCCTTCCTATAATTTAAACAGCAGTGGTACTGATAAAATTTTATATCAATAGTTTGGTTTTGAATGTGATGAGTTTTTTTCAGGGGAGGACAAGTATCAAGAGTAGAAAATGAGAGAGGATCAATAGTGCCAGACAGATACAAAGTGGGGAACGTTCTTCAAAATGAATGTAGAATCATCTGTTATTCATCAGGTAACATAGTTTATATGTCTACTGATTAGTATGGTGTAGATCAAGAGACTAGCTAATTAATGTATAATTAAGATCTAAGGCTCAAAAGGCTCTTAAAAGAGTCAAATATTCGCTGGTAATCTAAATGTTTCGGGCTTAGCTCTTCTTCAGTGGGTTTCCACCTACTGAAGGAAGGCTAAGTGCGAAACATTTAGATTACCAGCGAATATTTGACACTTTTCAGAGCCTTTTGAGCCTTATATCTAATTTATTTAGCGGCAATGTCACATATCTTATGAGTTTTTTTGTTCTTTCCTACTAATTAATGTATATGTTCATAACAATCATGATTAATTAATGGTAATGTTTCTGGCCCATTATCCTATGGGAATCACCGATAAAAGTCAAGTCAAGTCAATTATAATGTTCACAATTTCAGGCTAAAAAAATATATTATAGAAAGTTAAACACTTACTAGAAAAATCTGAATCATACATAGTTGAGGTAAAAAAAAGTAAAATGTACTGGTGCATGTAATTGTTGCTTTTGGTGTGTTGATAGATTGCTGGACATAAACTTAGCTCTTTAGGAAAAGTCCAGCTACTTTCCAGGCATATCATTCCAAGAGCAGAATCCAAAGATTTTCGTGAAACTTTCCAAAGAGACTTCTTTACCTTTTGTCTCATTTTCCAAAGTTTTCAAGCTTTTCATTGAGTCAAGAGCCTCCTATGTATGTATACTTTTGGCTAATTATCCACCTTAGAATTTTCCAAATATTTCTCCAAGACTTTCCACAATCTACTTTTCAAAGCTAGTGCTGCAGCTGTCAATGAAAATACTGTGCAATAGAAGTGATAGGGAATGATTTAAATTTAAATGGTGATACATAGCAATATTATTGTTGGAAAGCTGTTCATTGTCCTCCTAGGAAAGTGTTTACTTATTCCAGTGCTACCTACAGCTCAAAGATACATTTATGCATGCAAACAAACTTCATTATGATGATGGATTGATCCAAACTAGCTTGTCGGAGGTAGGCAGCGAGACAGACCAAATTAATGTTAGAGTAGTGTTGAATATTTTCAGTCAGTCTAGGTGTAGGTAGAATTGTCAGTAACAAAAATGGACAAATAACCAGGAGCTAAACAAATTGAAGAGTTAAAGAGCAGAGATGGCACTATGTTAAGATGACTCGCCTACCACTATGCAGCAGCACAGATTTCAATCCTGGACCCAGCATCATAAGTGGGTTGAGTTTGTTGCCTTACTCCAAGTGATTTTTATGGGTTCACCAGTTCTCCTTCCTCTACAAAAACCAACACTTATAAACTCCAATTCGATCTGGAAACCGTGGAGGAAAAATCTCTCCCAGTGAGATGTACCACTGCAAATTCCTTTTGTTTATTTATTTATCTGTGTTTTTTTATCTATTTATTTTATTTTTTTTTTCAAAGAAACCTTTAACCTTTCAGCCTTTACAAATGATGGAAATGACAAATTGCAGAAATAGTTAACATTAGGTTTTACAAAGCAGCACAGGTGGAAAAACTAGATATCTGACAAGAACATCACTTTGTGATCACATTTTGCCTAGGTAGTTTACCAGAATAGGATTAAATTCTTGTCTTTTTTGTGAACAAAAAAGTATAAGTGTCCTGAAAAATACTTGAAAGAAGCTAGAGTGTTGGTTTTTATTGTACTTTGTACCATTGATGTACCAGGTTGGAAAGAGAAAGAAAATGTGAAAAAACTGAGATCACAGCAAGTACAAACATCAGAAACTGCAAGAAACAAACCATCAATTACAAACAACACATCTAAACATAGGTTACTATCAGCAAAAAGGACAGTAAGTGACAATGTTTGTGGTTCAAATGAGGATATGTTGTCTGCATCAAAGTACAAGAGTTTATTTACTATGCCAGAACATTGTTGTCCGAAAAGGAAGGAAGCCATAGAGATGTCAGCATGTAAAGTCGCAGAATGGCTTAGTATTCATGATGTGTCATCAAATGTTGATGCCCAAGACAGTCAGAGTGATGAAGGAACCATGGAAGTAGAGAGTGAATCTGAAGGTGAGATTGATGGTCTTGGTATGAATCAAGAGGTCTTGAGAAAAATGTAAGAACAAGTATTTTGTGTTGATAAAAATGTAATGCAATAATAATATTTTCACTGTGAAATTCTATACGAACATGGAATGATCTGATGTTGTTTTTTGACAAACCTTACGTTTTGAAAGGAGCAAAGTAATTGGCAACTCTTATATTCTAGCAATGTAATGATAAAAAGTGGCAAGCTATCACTGAAGAGACTGTTTGGCTGACTACGTGTAGATGTCAGTCTTTTGATTCTTTATGAGTATGTGTATTTGTGCACATATGTCTTTGTGAGTTTGGCTGAATCTACATTCCTTGGAAAAAAATTGGTAGGATTTTAATTTCGGCAAAAAAAAAGTGTCAGAAAATATTACCGTGTCCGAAATGTGTAAGTGTCCAAAACTTTAAGCATCTGAAATTTTAAACTTGGAAGTAGCTGCAAAGCTCTTAGTTTCCTTTATGTCGGGCTTTATGGAGCAAACTCTAGTTGAGACATGACTTGACAAATGCAACGGCTTGATAAAATGTGTGTTATTTAATTTCCTCGTTGGTGTATTTGTAAAACCTTGAGGCTGCAGTAAAACTACATTGTATCCTTTTCAGTCTAATTTATGTTTTGTAGGTGTACATTTAGTTAAGCTATATTTGTAGCGAAGTGTCCTGAATTGTTGTGTGAAATTTGTCCAAAATTAAACATCCGAAATAAAACGGCTGAAATTTTAACATCCAAAATGTTTTGCAAGTAATGTGTATCACACATATATTTGGGTGTCTCTTTAAATCTTGGTATGGACTGTGGACTGTAGAACATATTGAAATTCAGTCTATACCACTCATCTGTTGATTTTAAGGCAGAGAGTTTCTTGCCTTGGTCAGATGACCACTCTTAGGTATTTTGTCACGGCACCTTACCTGAGTTTCATGTATTAGTAAGTGGTAATTCAAATTGTGGTAAATTTTACACATTGATTCCATGTTGTTGTGTGTCTGTTCAGTATTTAGTATTCAAATGCTGTTCTCTGATTGGCTACGCTACTCACTCTATTCTGTGATAGATAGTGAGTAGCTTTGCAGTGTGCCCATATTAACAAAATGACAGCTACTTCTTGGCATTTTCGAAGTGTCTGTGAAGAGGATTTAGATAAAGTTTTGAACGACTAGCAGATTTATACTAAAACAATTAGATTATTCGCTCTTGATTTCTATGCGTGATAGTTGATTCGGGCTGTGCCCTCATCAACTATCATGCAATATAAATCTTGAGCTGATATTCTCATTGTTTATACATCACAGATGAAGACAAAATGTGGTAAGAACAAAAATGTGGCACACAAGCCATGAGCCACCGATGTTCTTACCAAATTTTGATGTCTTCTGTGATCTGTTACTGACCAGACATGGCAACATGCAATCTATCTGTTTCATATAATAAAAAAACAAAAATGTTGTTGATCTCATCGTTATGTTTATCCGCCAATAGATCATAAGTAAGAGGTTAGAACCAATCAAAATGCGTGAATTTTTTGACTTATTATAAACACAAATACACACAACATGTAGAATAGAACATTCTAAATGAACAGGCTAATGTGTGCTCTGGCCTAGTAAATGTTAAAGTCTATTTTTGTCACCAGATTGAGCTGGTATGGAAATGGCTAGGACTATTTTCCCTATTTAATGAATACTGTCGAATGAAATGCCTGGGATGTGAAAGGAAATAATAATTAGTAATATTTACATTTTAGATTAACTCATAGAAAGTGATATATAAAATTTTGCTGTCTTGGCCTTTTGGTGATTTCTATCTATATGTTGTTTCTTCGTGTATGCTGTTTCTTACAAGGGGCATTTCACTGATGTGAAATTTTGCTACTAACTTTGTGCTTCAAATTGATATAAATTTATCAATTTGAAGCACATGAAGACATGTCAATTTAATTTAATTGGTTAATGATGTTCAAATAGGGAAATGGTGTGGCGAATCTAAGGAAGGGACCAAAGGCCCTTCTCTTTAATCATCACTCCAGTGCCCTCCCCCATCTTCAAGAAAGGCATCTTAGCATCCCTGACCCCCACTCCCATCTTTTGAAATTCTGGATTTGCAATTAACAATGTTCGATGCAGTTTGCGATTTGAAATGAAACTTTATTAGATAACTTTGTATTTTTTGGTCGGTCATTAATATTATGGCTTAAAAGTGCCATGAGGAAAAACCTTTCTGAGCATTAAATATTCGTTACTGGTTTTTTTTTTCCCATCCTTTCCAGTAATGTAAATATGGTGCAAATGTAGTGTTTGTAAGGAAAAAGTGAAATCCAGTGACAACGTATTTCAATCGATAAAATCTGATTTCTTTTCAATAGGCGATTTGTATGATGGCGTCATTTGACTACAATTACCACAATCCTTCACTTTTTCTGTTTCTTATGCTAATTAGGGCAGTTGTTATTTAAGGGTCACTGGAAATTCAAAATTTAAATCCTAGGGTTAAGATATGTAGCAAAAAGTTTTACAGCATCACGTAGAGTTCGCATGATATCACTGTGCATGAGTCTGTCCCTTTTTTATCGGAATTGTATGGCATCAAAGTCTGGTTTTCCCAAAGAAACGCTTTGTTCTGCGTCATCTTTTCACCGGTGAAAGGGAAAAACACTAAAATGGTCTATTTTTTAACTGTGCACACTAAGAAGTATAAAGAAATGCTTATTCTTATCTTGAGACTGTAAGGGGTAGGTGCTTCTCCAGTATCTTACCTCTTGTTGCAGTACCTGTAATAGATAGTTCTTTTCTGTAAAGAGGTGTTTGCATTATGCTTTTCAGGTCAGTCTAAGCTAGTGGTAGGCAAAAGAGTGCCTTCAATCAATAGGAAAGGTGAAAGTGATGATGATGAAGATGGTAATGATGATGGTAGTCATCGTGAAAACAAGGACAGTGATAACGGAGATGTTAGCATGGTGGAAAGTCTGAACGACCGTAAACAAGCAACTGCCGAAACAACAACTTTTTCCACACCAAAGGGTGTTACTGCTAAGAGGGATGCATGTGTTTCCGTGTCAACAAGTAAATCTAGGAGGAGAGCAGTTCACTGCGCTAGTAAAAAGAATGAAGTTCTTAGTACGACATCACGTGGCATGCAAAGCAACCTTCCCCCCTCAGAGAGCGACAGAGAAAATCATTCAGCAAACATCAGTGATTTGCCATCTTCAGCTTGGAATCTTCCCAAGTGTCAGATTAAAATTAAAAAGTTACCTATTTGTAGTAAGCATGGAAGAAATTGGAAAGTTGTACAGTACAAGACTCGTCATGACATCAGTACGAGGCATCAACATGGAGATGTCGTGTGTAACAGAGATAGTGAGGATAATGGTGAGCACAGTCGAGTAAAAGAAAGTGATTCTGCAGTGCTTCAAAAAGAGGTCCACCCCTCCACCATCAAAAATCAGCGAATACAGAAAACGAAAAACACTAGAACAAAAGACTACTACACATACATTCACGGGGACATTGATAGTGGGGCAGAATTAATGAATGATAAACGTCGGAAACTAGTGAATTCGTTATCAGGAACAGTAAAGAATCACTTGGATTCTAAACACGGAATTAACAATAGATTTCCGAGACGAGCAGAGATACGAAGAAGGAGCTACGTAGAGACGTTAGCGCAAGAAAGCTCCAGCGATGAGCATGATGATCATGGCGAACTGTTAACGCGAAACAGGGAAAACAGTCATGGTGTAAAGAGAGGTCTTAGGCAATCAAGTCAGCCTCTACTTGAGGACGCGACCACGAAGAATGCTAATGATAATGATGGCGACAATGATGAGGATGACGAGGAGAGTGATGAAGTAACACCACATAAACACAAAACTCGTTTAACTGTTGCTGAAGTTTATGGCGATGAAGGTCGCGATGAAGAAGATCATGTAATTCCTTCTCCAGCGAGTGAAACTGCCATGTCAGAGCTCGACATCCAAAATGGAGTTGGGTGCAAAGAAAAGGGAGAAATATCCTGGAAAGGAAAAGAAATTCCAACGAGGGGTACAAACTCAACTGAGGAGTCTCGAACGCAAAACATCGACAAGCAGATTGAGAAACAAGTTAGTAGCGAAAAAGACATGGGAAGTCCCCCCAGACAGCGCAGAAGTCCCAAGAAAGATCTACTGTCAAAGAAGAACTTGTCACCATCGAAATCGAAAGGTGCCGTAGAGCCATCGAAACAGAAGACTGATGATACCATTGAGCATGAAACAGGTGACAACTCAGGAGAAAGACAACTTTGTAGAGCAATGGATGAGACTTCTAGATTAAGTACGGTGAGGATGAAAGACAAGTCACCTTCTAAAAGACCAGTTAATATTGAACTGTCAAAAGGCAAGTATTGTGCTGTTGGTATGGATGAAGCTTCTGGTACTGTCGTCGAGGAGAGCCGAGAGTCAGTGATTGATAACAATGCTGAGTCAGTAGGAAACACAAACGATCGTGCCTCTGAGGATGAAACATGTCAAGAGAGGGAAGCAAACGACATTTCACAAACAGACGAAGAGACAGAAGGCGAGTTCTAATTAACAATTAGATTATTCGCTGTCGAAATCGAGAGAGAATAATCTAATTGTTTTAGTAGAATTTTTACTTGAATCCAATTGTTTTAGTACACTGTATAATTTAATGCTTTTAAAAAAATCACGCGGACTGAATTGTAGTTTGGAATTTCCTGTAGTATACTCGCGTAGATCAGGTTTTTCAACATCGTCTAGTTTTTTAAAGTCACGAAACCGTGAATGACCTTTTTTTAGTCCTCTCGGGAATTAAATTATCCATTCGTATCTAAATGTTTTCCGTAACTTCCAAAAAAAAAAAAAAACAAAACAGAAAACGTCGTTATTTCGCAGACGACCTCCAGCCACTGCATTCTAATGGCTGACAGTATACGAGTAGCTCAGCCAATCAGATTGCAGCATTTGCATTAGTATACTAGTAGAATTCTACTAAAAAGGAAGAGAGTATTACTTCGAGCTGAGTAATTTTATGTGAAAAGAATCGATAATTTTGTAATCATTCATTCAGGTAACGGAGGTTTGAATATCTGATCTTGAAGTGTTAACCATGCTACTTCTCCGTTTACTCCTTTGTTTTGCTGTCGAGAGGCAGCGAGGCCGAGTGGTTAGGGCGCCGGACTTGAAATTCGGAGGTCGCAGGTTCAACTCCCGCTCTGACCACTAAGCTGGAGGTTCTTTCTCGGGAGACCCTAATTCCACTCTTCGGTCATGCTTGTAAATAGCCGACTGGTATGCCTCCAACCAGCTGGGATTTCTAAGCCTGTTATGTTTATTTTAAATATTTCTTTCTTTCTTTGTTTCAGTTTAAATGGCATGCCTGAGAACCAGCTACAACTAAGCGCATCGAACATTATGAACATTCAACATTTAACAGTTTACATGTTTCTATTTTTGAAATTTCGATTGAAAATATATCAAATACTAGAGACAGTGTTTTATCATATTTCCAAACATCTCATTAAGAACTTCTTTTCGCATCATTTTTTCCAGCCCTCTTTTCGGTGTCCAGAAATATGATAAATCACTGCTCTCATGCAAGTGTCGTGCAAAAAGAACAGAATACCCAGGTCAGTGCTGGGCTCAGGGGGACTTGGTCTAGAGGGCAACCCACTTACTATTTAGCCACGGTGTCTTCCATACACCGACACAATAGATGCAGGGTAGTAGCCAGAAAAACATATGACTGAAGCGATGTCCATATTAGTTAAATACCCTTCTAAGGTATTTATAGCGTGGTTATGACGATTATAAACAACAAAAACGAACAAAATGACTGAGGCAAGTGCCTCGGTTTGCCTTTTTCCAGCTACGGCCCTGAGATTGTGGGGCAGAGTACAGGTACAACTGTGTTAAGTTGTGATGTATGTTATTCCTTTTCAGGAGAGAACAACGAATCAACACCAATGTATTTGACGCTGATTAAAAATGGAGAACAGATCGCATGGCTGAAAGAGATTGGCGGAGAGGCGGACAGTGAACAAACGGGAGACGAGTACGAGGATTTTATGAAACGTCTTGAAATGTCGGACTGTAACATGACATCGGACGAGAGTAAACGATCAAAGGCAGAAAACAGGCCACCTCTATCAAGTGACGCAGAAAAAGAGGGTGAAAGTCATGAAGAGATAGAACAGGAAGATGAAGAGTCACGAAAGAACGGTGGAGGAAAACCTACCAAGAAGAAAAAGAGATCTGAACGAAAAAAGAGGACACTTGAAAGGAAAGAAGATGTATTTGAGAAGAATGTTAATCGAGAATGTGTCAGTGATAGAATAACAATGCGAAATAAAGCAATGGAAGAAAAGGTGGAACTGGAATTTACTTCAGAGGACTGCAATGAAAAGAGGTCTGACCGGAAAAAGAAAAAAGTGGAAGAGAATGAAAAAGAATTGGTGGAAAATGTTAATCAAGAAAGTGTGGGTGAGAAGCAAATATTAGAAGGAATTGTGGAACATGAAGTTACTTCACAGAGCATCATTAAAAAGAAATCTGAACAAAAACAGCGAAAACTGCAAGAAAATGAAGGTACACTGGAGGAAAATGTTTATGAGGAGAGTGTGAGCGATGGAAGAATATTCTCAGAGAAAACATTGGAAGGAAATGCGGAACTTACATTCAATTCACAGAGCCCCATTAAAAAGAAATCTGAACAAACACAACGAAAACTGGAAGAGAACGAAGATACACTGGTGGAAAATGATGATCAAGAAAGTGTGAGTGATAGAAGAATAATCTCAGAGAAAACAATGGAGGAAAATGTGGAACTTGAATTTACCTCACAAAGCCCCATTAACAAGAGATCTGAACAAGAACAGCGAAAACAGGAACAGAATAGAGAAACACTTGTGGAAAATGTTAATGAAGAAAGTGTGGATGACAGAAGAGTAATCTCGGAGGAAACATTAGAAGGAAATGTGGAACTTAAATTCATTACACAGAGCCCCATTAAAAAGAAGAGATCTGATCAAAACCGTCGAAAACTGGAAGATGAAGGTACACTGGAGGAAAGTGTTAATGAAGAGAGTGTGAGTGATACTAGAGTCACCTCAAAGAAAACAATGGAAGGAAAAGTGGAACCTGAATTTACTTCAAAGAGCCCCATGAAAAAGAGACAGCGAAAACTGGTACAGAATAGAGAAACACTAGTGGAAAGTGTTAATGAAGAGGGTGTGGGTGATAGGAGAATAATCTCTGAGAACACAACGGAAGGAAATGTGGAAAATGAATTTACTTCACAGAGCCCCGTTAAAAAGAGATCTGAGGAAAAACAACGAAAACTACGAGAAAGTGAAGATACACTAGAAGAAAATGTTAATGAAGAGAGAGTGGATGATAGAAGAATAATCTCTGAGAACACAACGCAGGGAAATGGAAGACTTGAATTTACCTCACAGAGCCCCGTTAAAAAGAGATCTGAACAAAAACAGCGAAAACTACAAGAGAATGGAGATACACTGGAAGAAAATGTTAATGAAGAGAGTGTGGATGATAGGAGAATAATCTCAGAGCAAATATTAGAAGGAAATGGGAAATTTGAATTGACTTCACAGAGCCCCGTTAAAAAGAAGAGATCTGATCGAAAATGTCGAATACTGGAAGATGAAGATACACTGGAAGAAAATTTTAACGAAGAGAGTGTGGATGGTAGAAGAATAATCTCAGAGAAAACATTGGAAGGAAATGGGAGATTTGAATTTACTTCGCAGAGCCCCATTAAAAAGAGATCTAAACAAAAACAGCGAAAACTGCAAGAGAATGAAGATACACTGGAGGAAAATGAAGAGAGTGTGAGTGGTACAACAATAGCCTTAAAGAAACGATTACAAAACAATGTGGAACTTGAATGTGCTTCGCAGGACCACGATAATAATAACAATAATATAAACATAGCATTGAAAAGAGAAGCTGCTGAAAGAAAATGGGGTGTTCGGAGGGAGTCCGATAGTCAAGAATCAGTTGGCATGGAAACACCCAAGAAAAAAGCTCGTGAGGACGGTTATTGTGAAGATAAGCGAAATGATAATGACAAGAAAACACACGACAGAAAAACACTAGAGGGAGCGAACAACATCAGTGATGGACTTCAAGAACGAAATCAGATAGAAATGTTGAAAAAGAATAAAAAGAAAAAGAAGGGAAAAAGAAAGAAAAAAAGAGAGTCAAGTGGCATGGAAAGTACACCAGAATCAACACCAACATCTCTCCTTGAGAAGGTTGAATCCTCACGAAGCAAAGATCAACAGGATGAATGTATGGAACGTGAATTTGCCGCCAATGTGAAAAATAAACATCAAATATCAAACAGGAAGGCTAGGAAGGAATCAAACTGTGATTTGTTACAAAAACAAGAAAGTCTGGCTTTCATTGGCGAGAAAAATTTCAAGAAGAAAGATCGGTATTGCGAAGAAAAGCGTAGCGAAGATGACGAGAAATCAAATGACAGAGGAACAAGCAATCAGGTGGAGAAAGTGGACAGTATGAGCGAACAACTTCAAAAAGAAATTTGTGCACAGCAGAATAAAAAGAAAAAGAGACAAAAAAAGAGAAAGGGTGAGTTAAACAGTATGGGAAGTGCAACAGAAATACCTTCACCTCCGACCCTTGAAATCGTTACCAGTAGTTCATTAGATGATAGTGGCTATAGTGAAAATGGACATAACAAGTCAAAACAGCATGAACAATGTAGGCCTGAGCAAGGTGAATCAGTGCACCAGTCTCGTATATCGAAGAAAAGGAAAGCGGCGGCAAACCACGAGGAAACACCGTCTGGACAAGGTTTGTTCGTATAATGAATACTTTTAACCTGAGTAAACGGTCAGTTTCTTCGACCGAGCGATGTCCCAGGGTTCGCCGAGACGAAATCGCATATTTCTTAGAGAGAGAGATCGTGAAGTATTGCCCATTGGCTGAAATTTGAAAAAAAAGATAAATTGCTTGATTTTATTATTTATTTGGCCTCAAAATTCCGTGAACATACTGTAATGATCTGATTGAAGTTTTTCAGTCATTCTCTGACTTGTCCAGACGTTTTCGCTTGAAGCTTGAAATATTTGGTTCTCATCTTGAATAATAACTGTTTTGCTCACGATAAACAGGACTTCAGACCTCCGAGCCAGACGCGGACTTATCCCAACAGAAAACAAATTCCAAGAAGAAATTGAAGACGTCTTTGTCTCTGTTAGACCTGGCACTAGATGGTAAGTACAATGCACCTACGGAGACTGAGACCAAACTGTATATCAGATGATCACATTTTAGAGGGGACGAGAGTATAGACCATAATGGGAATGTTCGAAAAACTCGAGATATTGTCGCGACCTTTTCAAAAGAAACGGATACCGGCGAGTTGGGAAATGTCAATTGAATCATTTCAAATCTTTCATAACGTTATAAAATACAATTAACTTTGGAGTGATACTAATCGCCTGACGCTGGTGGACCCCACTTGTGTTTTGAATATTTGATACATGGCCATTTCCATGGTACGTGGCCTTATGCTCCACTCACGAAGGAGCGAAGAGGATGAGTGTGATTTCCATGGTAAACAATAGAAAGAGGTGGTCCATTTGTAAATACTACATGTAGTTAAGCAACGCTTTCAAGTGGCATACCATGGAATATCCCACGAGTCACCGAGAAAATATAAGTGACAAGAGGAATAGTCCATGGTATATCACGAGAGAGCTTTGCATAACTATTTTATGCCATACTATAGAAGCTACAGTGGCAACACAATCATTGCGACATACGCGCAGCGCATGATGGGAAGGTTGGATATAGTACGTCAAATATACAACGGCTTTCCTGTATTCTGATTAGCTGTATTTTCTATGGCATGGTATGGTATGAATGCCATTGCTTTAGATATGTATCGTATTTATTTCCACAGATTCAGCAGAGCAGGGGAGTTCAAACAAAGCCAGCAATCGTAAAACAGTTCGCAGCGAAGGAAGACCTGCTCACCAAATGGCAAGACATTTTCGGCAAACGCCAAAAGGATTCCTGCATTCTGCCAAAAATCGGAAAATAGCTGCGTCGACATCAACCATAGTTATCAGGCGCAAACCACGGATCAATCCGAAAGCGAATGTAGAAATGACTGCTAAAGAAAAGGACCTGGTAACTAGCGGTGTCAGTTTTGAACAACTTTTAGATGACGAGTCCTTGTGGAGCACGTGACTGTGCATCACATGATACCTGACTTTAAGAAATGTAGGAGGACTTGTATTTTCTCGGAGCAATGTAGGTCTGATGTTGCCCGTGTGGCAACACACACGACTCTTGTTTTGTAACAAATCATTCAGCAAGTTCAACACAAACAATTTTGCAGATATTGATGTGGGATTCCACTTGTTACAGTATGGACACTTGAGCCGTAACACTTGACATTTTTTTTGGTACATTTTCTTTAGTTGACTATAGCTCATTTTCACTGTCGCGCAATTAAAAAATAAGTCAAAACCTATCCCGTGGAAAAAGCTAAGAAATTGTGATGTTGTAGAAGATAACTAAGTAAGACACTTCTCCAAGTTTTAGGCTTGTGCGTTTCCCCAAACTTCAGATATTTGTCGAAATTTTTCGCAGAAATTTACAGAACCTAGTGTGAAAACGCCATGTTGGTGTACATCCGTGATACACCAATATGGCGACCGGAAAATAGTGTAAACATCCTGGAACTTACTTTGGCTACCTAGGCGAATGATTATCTGTATTGGACATTTACATAAGCACTTTTCCTAATGCTCTAACTTCTAAAAAGGCTCAAAATCATGAGATAAGTATATATTTTTCAACAAACTCGATCGTATCCTTGTGTCACGCACCTCCATAACTCTGAAATTCAAAATGCTCTGGTTTCCAAAGGAAGCACGCTATTGAGCTGTAAAATAAAGTTGTACCGAGATAAATATACCGCCTCCTATGCCTGATGAGGATAAAAACTTTGGTGGCTCTTTAGTTTTGGATTTTAGAAAATGAAAACGATCGACAGAATGAAGCCTCTTCATATAGGGTCTAAGATTAGCGTTTTCACACCGTAAAAACTCTACGTACTCTTGTTCAAATGAAGAGCCTATGGTCACCAAAAAGTGCACATAAAATTGTCTGGTGTTCACGGTTTGAGTGTCCTCAGCGTAAAAGAAAGCTTGGCTTTATTTTCGTTTTAATCCTCGCATATAACTGAGCAGATAAACACAACCTAAAACTACTTGTTGAAGAAAATATCGCCTGCGCCACTTCTCCAATCGCATAATCACTTGTCCAAATAAGACTTCTTATCTTCAATGCTACAGATGTAACTAAAATCGTGTATTTCACTTGTAATTTCAAGAAACGTTTTCTTTGCAGTTCTAAACTTTAGTTGTTATCTAATTATGAAATTACTTGCAAGGTTCCCCAATATGCGAAGCAGTTTCTAACTGTTTTCTAGCACTAACTTTCAGTTACTGTGCTTAAGATATTTCATCGTCACACTCCACACATCAATTCATTTGTAACAAATCATACTGACTAGCTTGATCAGTGTTCACATTGTGTTTTTGAAATTAAAAAAAAACTTTCAGTTGACAATTAAGACGTTTTCTTACTGACGCTTCGCATTTAGAGGTGCAATTAATTCGTGTCGGGTTATCAGGTTAGAATACTATGAGGACCTTAATAATTACCGTACAGGATCAAGATGAAAATAGTTTTGACGATTTTCAATACTTATTAAATTACTTAGTTTTAGTGAAGGCTCAAGCGGTGGAATATCATTGCTATTTGCATTTGAAAAGACTCCCTGCATTAGCCTCAGTTGCGAGCCAATTCCAGACCAATACCGAGAATGAGAATATGGTCTCACTTAATTTTGTAACAAAGTTTCTTTGAATACTTGAACGTACTTCAAAGGAAGAAAAAACTTACCACACGAAAGCAGTGAACAGAACATAAAGGGAAAATTCGCTCAACTGAAAGACAAACTGTGTAATGATAAAGCCCGCTTTTCATATTAAAGTCATTGTTTATTCTTCATAAATAATCATTACGAATTACAATCCAATAAAAATTTTCTTCAGATGTACAAATAACATTACTTCAGTGATAACACTGATCACAAAACACATGCACTGCACGATACATGACAAAAAGTAAACATCAAAATCAAAGTGAGCGACTCTTACTAACCGCATTATATCTGAGAAATAATCCTTGAGATAAAGCTACGTCGCTCGTCCCTCAACCCCAATCCCGCACGAGGCCCTCGTTTTCGTTAAGGAGTCTGGAGACGACTGATACTTTGGGTAACCGACTTTGAAATCCCATATCTTTGAAAAAACAACTGTATTCTTTCACACACAGTAAAACTGTTGCTCTCGAATATAAGGTGATTTGCGAATATCCGCGTAACATTTGTTTTTCAGAGTAATTATCCTTTCATTACCCATTCAACATCTTTTCAACTATATCTTTTCTTAATGAAGTCTGATTCTAGTACTAATGAGATCATGGTAAAGAAAACGTACGAAAGCATCGCTATTTGTACTTTCGTCAATTATAAATCTGATAAATTATATCTAATAGATTTAGAATTTAAAATCTGTGCCCTTTTTCGGTGATTCTTAGGTAACTCAATTCCACGCCCCAAGTTTAGAAGTAGTAATGAGACACCCATTATCTGTTATTGTCTTGTTAAATTTTGACCACTCGCAACTCGGTATAGATTTTTCCAGCATTCTTTTTGTTATATTACCATTTCAATCTTAATTTTAAAGACAGTATGTATCTACCAAATCAACTGAAATAAAATGAACAGCTAGACGTTACCCACATTATCAAATTGTGTGATTAGCTAAACCAAGTTTCAAGTTTCATTTCAGTGACAGGAGACTGGAGGCATAAGTTGTACACGGGGTTAAAGTGAACTTCCATTTGGGAGTTAGTAAAGCCATTTCAACGAAAACGTTTAAAATGAATTACTTCCCAATTTTTTAAGACCGTAACGCGAGTAGTCCCTAAGATCGAGTGTCTGACAGAGACCAGTTTCGTGCCAAACGTCATCCTGTGGCATCATAAGTTGGTCCCACTCTCCTGAACAACGCGAGAGTGAAAGGAAAAATAGCCTGGGAGCGAGGTTGGGAAGGGAACACCAGGGTACTGGGCTTAGTAAGACACGACAGTGACCTTAGCCAAAGGAAGGCCACGCTGAAGTTATATTATTTATGAGTATTGTATAATAAATCAATATTATTTATATTATTTTGAGATAAGTAATTTAACAGTATGCGATATATATTACGGCCAGCTGATTCGATGACTTAGTTGTCTCATTTCATTTTTAGAAAAACCTCATTTCGTTCATGAAAAGACCACTTATGCAGTCAGTAGCTGTCCTAGGTGGAGCATTTTGCAAACTAAATGACAACTCCACTACTGACGAGCTCACAAGGAACAAACAGCTCACTTGTTCTTATCCTGAAAGAGAAAATATACGACTTGCTTATAAACAGGATAGTAAATAACAATACAGCAGTACATCATCAAGATGGCCAGATGGCTATTTACCAAGCGTGGAGGATTTGAATCTGGGATCACCAAACTCAAACCCATCTAGTGGCAGGGAGGAGAATTAGAACTCGGGACCTCCGGATCACATATCTAGCGTCCTCGACCACTAGGTCACACTGCCTCCACTACCTCTAAGAGTATTTGAAGAAGAAGAAGAACAGAGAAAGAAAGGCCTAAATTTCTATAGGAACTCACCATGAACTGTCAGCGTTGGGCATCTCATTTGCACCGTCCGCTGACATCTGTGCGTGATTATTTCGATAAAAATACGAGCGACCAACTCGGAGAAGCCCTGCACAGAAGAATCGACCCATTTCCTCCAGTTCCCTCGTTCCTACGTGATAACCCTTTCAACAACAACAAAAAAACACGGTGATATTCGACTGCACACAACATAAGAAAATCTTCGCGTACGTTTAAAATGATTTCCCAATACCATGCATTTATGGCCACTGGAAATGGACAATTTCGGCGTTAGAAATTGGCCATTTCCGTTATGCTTCTAGCCTCTTATATGAAAACAAGGCTAAGTAAGAACCATTCGCGTGAAAATGTGTTAAAGGGGTTCTTTAATTAAGAAAATGACTGACTGAGCTTTTGTTCGGGCCAGAATAAAGTGGCCGTAACAACGAGCTGGCCGTGTTAACGGAGTGGCCGTAAGGCGGGGCTCCACTGTACCAATTCCAAATTCTGTGTTGTGCGCAGCATTTTGAGAATCTTTATCCTCTGTGGCGAACAACTAGTTCCTGAGTGTTTCTTTCTAACGTTTGAACCCAGCGTCCTCCACTTCAAAGTGAATGTGTTTTGTGGGTACAAACCTTGTAAGGTCCCTGATCACAGCCACTGTATGTACTCTCCATGGTATAGCTCCTAATCACGCCAATCTCTTTCCACACTACAACTCTGGCAGTGGATTCCTTTGACGGCTCCACGATAAAACTGCAGCTGCCCAGCGAAAATGCTGGCGCAATATTGTGAAGAACTCGTGGCAATGTCTGTGAGAGAATGGGCGGGAAAATGATCACTAAATGGTAACAAAGTTAAACTACAATGGAGAGAAAATTGGTATTATCTAAGGGAACTTGAAGTTTGTACTTAGACCATTGCTAGCTATTACTGTATGTGTAAAATCTTTTGTCTCGCGTGTTACTGCTGCATCGTTGGCACGGCACCACGTTGTTAAAATAATAACAATAAAAAACCGTAAAGTGTACGATAGTTTGCAACATGAAGAAAACAGTCTATCAGTTTTAATCCCCAACACTAATTGATTCATATTTTCTCTCTCCGTTAAAATCTAAATAAGCAGGTTCTGAGAAAGACGGCTCTTATCACCGCAGCAACGTTTTTCCCAAAATCAAATTCCCCGGCAAACAGTTTTTGGTTGTTTGAGATCATTGATTACGAAAAAAGAGTAAAAGAAAAGAACGTAAACTATGCAAGTTTCTTTTCTTCGTAGGTATAATGATGCAACGCCTTCAAGATACCGAGCGTAAAAAGGAGGTTTTCAATCCTCTATATCAAATGTTAAAAGTAGCATGACGTTTTCCCCTCACCCTATATCCGGGATCTTCGTCTATATCACTCGGGTCCATACTGCTGGTGGAGTCCGAGCCGGACAGCTCAGCCACTCGTTCTCTCACTGAGTCCACCAAGTCACCGCTGTCTGCTTCACCAGAGCTGGACGAACTCGCAGCAATGGTGGCAGCGGTACTGCAGCCATACATGAACACGTTCTTCTTACGTGAGTGGCCGTGAAAGTCACAATAAACCTGCAAGTTAATTAACAGCAACAAGAAGATTCAATAAGAACGAGTCGCTTCTTTGTTCAGAGTATTAGTTTTAAGCACCGCTTCAATAAAATAACGCGGACCTCACAAGTGTGCATACTTAGTTCCCTTAAGTAGCAGTAAATTACTAGCGACCGTTTACTCTAGCCAGTTGTTTCCTCAACTCACTCAAGTCACTTGATAAAGCGCTAGGATTTCGTTTGCAATATTTACATGTATTTTTGTTACACACTTTCGCCATTTCCATTTGCATCACACTGTCCACAGTTAGCATAGAAGTGCTACTGATACTCAGTTGTATGTTGCAACTAAGTGTCACACCGCCTTCAGTTATTATGGGAGAAACAGCCATCTGTGTACTCACCAAGGGCGTCTTTTCTATGGACTGTAAATACAACAGCAATCCTTTGGCGTGATAAATAGTGGGATGAAGTAGCATGCTGGGATTGATCCAGCGCCTGTTTAAATCATCACCTGACAGAGAGCATCGGTGACTGAAACAAAACATAAAGCAACTTAATGATGAAATGTCTTCCATTGCTTACTGTAGGTATAAATTCCTCAAGCCTAGGCTATCATTCTCTTGACTCGTCACATGACGTGGCTGTCTCACAAGTTGTAGTAGAACACGGCAAAGAACTGGGTACAAAGTTGGGATTGTGAATTCTATTTGATATCTTACCAGCCATTAATAACACCATCCATGTTAAGCATGGGCACTATCTTGAAGACAAAAGTCTCCCGCAGGTGACGCGCTGTGTAGAAGTTACTCATCAGAAAATCTAACACTCCTGCAACAGAAAAACAAACGGTTACGTTTTAAAAAATGTAAGGCATTCAAAAGCCAGGTTTCAAGGCGGCATTCATATCAATTCTGGGGTCCTTAACGATTCACACCCCCAACATAGCAAAAACAGCCACTTAACTAGAGCTGCACATTCAAGAAAAGTTATAACATCGGCGATAGAGCGGTTTTCAATTGAGTGTCGTAAAACCAAATCCAAAGTAATCACTATAGCCAATTACAAGGACACAGAAAATTCAGTGAACCAATCAAAACTCGAAGCAAATACATTTGGTTGACGCGAAGCGCGAGAAAATGCATGCGAGCGAGGTTTTGGTTTACTTCTGATTGGATGAGGTGGCGCGAGTTTTTTAAGCCAATCGTGTAGCGTAGTAAGTGCCAAACCAATTACTCTTTGACAGTCAAATGAAAACCGCTCTAAAAGTAAATAAACAAAGCAAGAATAAACAATGCATGATACCTTTCATCACCCAGCTTGCGTTGCTTTCACCAGGATGAACACGACTGGTGAGGAATATATATGGTCGGCTCCCTAAAACGTAGAAAGCAAAGAGTAGTCGTGCTCTGAAGGGAAAAAAAAATCAACCACAAAAAATCACCACAAACTAATTTGCTATTCACTTACTGAGTGACTCAATGGACTTGGCATCTCTACGACGCGGCTGCGCAGTGACCGTGATGACGTCACAAGGATTTCCCGCCAAACTGTTGCACAAGGTCATGCGACGGTAAAAGATATCACTTGTATTTAGAGAGGACTCTAAGCGTAACAAGTGACTCTGGAAAAAAAAAAGGCGCAAATTGGGTCAAAAATCTGTACAGTAGACAAGGAAACAAGTAAGATGGTCCTATCTTACCTGGAGCATAGTAAACGTGTACGGATAGTGATAAGCGAAATAACATGTATCATTTGCGTGTGGGAATGTGACAGTGAATGTTGACGTGTAATAGGTTTTGCCGCCCTGTCCGCCAGTCGCCTCACGGCTCCGTGTGAAGTAATTTCTATAATAACAAACGTTGGCTCCCGCTCGGATCCAACCAGCTCGCCCTTCTTGAGCTTCTATTGTAGAATACATAACTGGTTGCATACCTGGGTGAAAAAAAGTGAAAGTTATGTACTCAATATATTGTACCCCATGCACGCCAACTAAACTGGTTTAACTAAATCAGGTTTAGTTTTTTTACGCTTTGCAGTCATTTTGAGACGACAAATTTCAAACCATTCAAACAGGTTTTTACTAGGTTAAGTTGTGGGGTGTGCACGGTATGAGCAACTAATTTTTAACCTTACTTAGTTAAACCACTTTTAAACATGTTTTACATGTTGGTGTGAACAGGGTATAAGCAGAATCAATGATCGTTAATGATCGTATTAACACAGATCGCGCATGTCCTTTATCTCCTAAAGAATCAGATTTTTTTGATGTTACATTTACAGTTTCCAAAGGGAAGGTAATGATCAGTCTCTTAAAAAGAACGGGAAGAAGTCCTCATATCATTTTCAAAACGTACCTTCTTATATCACTTCTCTACAATCAACTTACCAAAATTGAATTGACTGTTAATCTTCTCACAATTAACAATGTTGAATTTGTACGGAATTTCAGCGTCCATATTATCAACCTGAAATTAATAAAAGAAACCACACACAAACTTGAATGCCTGATGACTAAAACGTACCCCCTGCCCCACATTACGGTCTGGCTCTGCACTAGTACCCATACAGTGCTAATTATGCAACGCTCTCTCGTGCATAGAATATCCCACGAGTCACTTGTATTTTCTCAGTATACACGCCAGCTTTTGGGCGAGTATGTACACCGAGAAAATACAAATGACAAGTGTGATATTTCGAGATATGCCATGGTATACCACGAACGGGCGTTGCATAGCTATTTTATACCATACCATAGAAAATACAGTGGTCAGCACAATCAATGCAACAGACGCGCAGCGCACGATGAGAAGGTTGGATAAAATAGCATCGAATATACAACGGCTTTCCTGTATTCTGACTAGCTGTATTTTCTATAGCATATGCATGGTATAAAGAACTGGATAAAAGGTGAAACACTTTCACTTACTTCAAAATAGAACCACTGGTGATGGTGCTTACAGTTGATGTCAGGATTCAGGACCAAATCATACTCATAATCGCGTACCTGAGGAAAGAAAGAAAGAAGGGGTACGAAAGTCTTACAGATCGTTTGAATCCATCATTATACAAGGCTATATCGACCCGTTCTTCAATCGGAGTACAGGCTCGTTTCTAAAGCAGCTGCTGGTAACCGAGCCTAAGCAACACGTTTTCTCCCTTTACCTTTCTTCTTCACGTATGCATTTAACATATTCCCCACAATCTTAGATCCTAGAACAGAGACACTACATATCACATGTACCTGAATAGCTTTGCGGAGATTGCCACTTTCAAAGCGTGATTCAAATTTCAATGGTCTGGCTGTCTCTTCAGGAGACGATCTTTCACCTTCCGACACACTGTAACACAAAAACAGAGACATTCAGTTACAGTGAAAAGTTGAATGAACATAATCATGCAATTTCTACGAAAAGATACTTAAAATTGCAGCAGGATTCATGACATATAAAAACACACTGGCTTAAAAAAGGTACACTGACACTGGCTCTGGCCACTTCACTCCATGGTGAGATCGCTCCTAGTCCGTTCGCTCCAACCAAAAGTTAGATCGCTCCACATGAGAAGTGACTTCGCTTCATATAGAAGTGACCTCGCTCCATGTTATAAGTTAGTGTTAACTAAAGTTCTAAGTGCTTACTAGATTGTAGCTAACTTACCTAATTTAGGTTATCGTCGATCGATTAACAACGATAGATGAATTTCTATAATATAATTATAAGAGACTTTTTTGAAACGTCGTTTTCTAAAAATACTAAAAAGACGTTTTGATTGAGGAACGTGGGTCTTTATCTTTCCATTCACAACCGATGAAGACCGAACTTCTTCGGTCGAAACGTCTTTTTACCACAATTGCTACTAATCTCGCAGTCTGATTGGCTACTTTGCCGTTGTCGATAAGAGTCCAGACAACGCTGCTCGAGTCAATGTGTCACGCAATACCTTTTTCACCTCGCGCTCTGAAAAAAATCATTTTCTTTGAGATTGATATTGTGGTAAAAAACAAATCGAAATGTGGTTTTGCGTGGTCTGTACTCTTATCGACAACGATACGCGTCATCACAGTGGTCAAAATTTGTTGTGGACTCACGAGGCGCACCCGAGTGAGTCCACAACATTTTGACCACCATGATGACGCGTATCGTTGTCGATAACAGTACAGACCACGCAAAACCACATTCGATTTGTTTCAATGTTTTTTAAGCCAGTGTCAAACCTATTTTTAACTGTATGTAGCTGTTCATGAAAGTTGAGTCAATGCTCTATGTATGTACCTGGAGTTGCTAGGTTTACGAGAATGTCCTAACTTGAGTTGTTCTTTAGCCACGGCCAACAAACAGTTATCGCCTACTTCAGGTTCCTGCCTCAATAAACGATCCAAGTCAAAGACAACTTTGTTTATCACTCTCTGTGGATGAATCTGTCGTTCAATGTCCCTGAAGATCATAGTTCTGAAAACGGACAACAAACAACATAAAGCAAAACTTAAAACAAACTTTATCACGAAGTCTAAGAGGCTGAGTTTCTCTAAAAGTGAGAAACCACTTGTGACGAACTATGCATACCCGTAATTAGGTGTTATTGTGATTGTTGTTATTTTCGTAAGTGCACGTGCACATATGCGGTATTTAAGATGCAGTCTTGTAATTTATGCGCTCGGCGGTCAGTTTCACAGTGTAACGACTAGCGCTGTTTGTGCGCCATTAAAGACAACATTTTACCGTTATCGTTCGTTACACCACTGACTAACTTTAACAAATTAAATTTGCAAGGCAGGCTATCTCACTGTGAAATTCAAATTAAATTCAATCATTTTCACTCCCAACCCGTTATTTTACGGTATTTTTTACCGGTCACCATTGTTACTACAATTGCTACTAATCTCGCAATCTGATTGGCTAATTTGCCGTTGTCGATAAGAGTCCAGACAACGCTGCTCGCGTCAATGTGTCACGTAATGTTTTTTCAGCTCGCGCTCTGAAAAAACAATTTCTTTGACGTTGATATTATGGTAAAAAACAAATCGAATGTGGTAGCGTGGTCTGAACTCTTATCGACAACGATACGCGTCATCACAGTGGTCAAAATTTGTTGTGGACTCACTCGCCTGCGCCTCGTGAGTCCACAACATTTTGACCACTGTGATGACGCATAGCGTTGTCGATAAGAGTACAGACCAAGCTAAACCACATTCGATTTGTTAAATCAAACTTGTTGTTCTCTCTGGGTCCACGTAAAGTTATTCAAGCCACCCTCCACTGTACCTCTGTAGCCCTGTTCTCTTCTGTCCTAATGGTTCAGGCTCTACTGGTGGGTAGTGGCCATGAACATCAGGTGAAGGTGACTTGATGATTGGCAGGACACTTTGTATCTGTCCATTGTTGTCCATCTCAGCTGTGGAGTTCTCGATTGAACAAGGTCTTTCCTCCTGAGTGAGTTCCGCTTGTGTAGCTGCTGCTCGAGTCTTTGGTTGACTTCCTTCAGAGTTGGTGGGTGGACTGTTGTAGCACAAAACAATATAATGCCAAATCAATGAGCTTATGGATTCTTAAAGTCAAGAAGACCCAGGCTTGGGAGTTATTTTGCCTTTAGTCCTAGTAGCCACTAGTAGGCAAGAAAGGCAAACCAAAACATTTTAGTTGCAGAACCAAACTGTTGCCAACAATGGCCTAAGTAGGTGTTTGGCTCACAGGAAATTGCAGAACAATGGTGTGCAAGAGTCAGAATGACTACACAATCTAGTGCATATCGAAAGTATAACTTTTGCATGCAGATACAAATGCAAGTAGCTGATCTAAACACAGCATTGTGAATATTCAGCTTTTTAAATTATTTTTGTTTACCCCTATGTGCATCATTTGCTAACAAATCTTTATTATAAAACTTGTGAATAAGGTTCAAACCTTTCAAAATTCATAGAATCAAGCTGATTGGACAGGTGGCTTTGTCCTGTAGGTGAACATGAAAGTGGTTCCTCGGCAGCAGTTGGAATTACTATTGGATATGGCACAAACATTTCATCCTCCATTGGTTCTGCAACTTCAGCCTGAGTAGATTGACGGCATATTTAGGTGTTGCCAAGATAAATCATCAATGCATAATTGACAGAAATAATTTAATATCAATTTATACTGACATGGCATTTTTCAAGGAAATGACCCTTTGCATCAGGATTAAATCAAAGGGATTTCTATCTTTAAAACATCATTCAGTGTCTCTAGAGGGAATGGTTTGCTTTACGTTGTCTAGTCCAAGTTATTATTATCTTAATATGCATGAAAGTGTATCGAATGCATGCAACGTAATCCACAAAAACAGTTTCAGTTGGCTGAGAGTCCACAGTCGGCCAACAAACAGCCAACAGTCTACTGGCAAATGGCCAGCAGTAAGCTGACAGGTTTTTTCGGGGAGCTGTTCCTCACAATTACCAAACTTTCTTCAGCAAGAAATTCCTTGATCCAGCCTATATTTGACTGATTCATTTATTTCATTTCATTAGTTCAGTGCCTAGTTTAATTGTAGATAAGCAAACAGACTAAAAACATGTACATATAGAATGATATACCTTTTAAATGAAGTTCTTTAATTCACACTTTTGAGATAAGCACAAGCACAAGCATAAACACAAGCACAAGCACCAGGATATTTTACACTAGCAACATACCATGCACAGTGCAAGTTACATCACTGGAGAAACAAGATGCATGGCAATTGCTTGATTTCTTGTCTTTATGTTTGTGCTTATTTCACTCCAGTTCCCACTTGACTTGTGAAATTCATGTAAGCATAACACTAGTGAAATAAGCACAAGTGCAGGCACAAGAAAAAGGAAAATGCTTCTTTTTTGTACTTATTTATTTTTTTTAACCTCAGTGCACACTACATTTTCTTGTGCTTATGCTTGTTCTTGCACTTGTGCTTATCTCACAGGTGGTTTAGTTAGTAACAGCAGAAGCATATCACCTCGTTCCGGGTGATATGCTTCTGGTAACAGACACCGATTCATTCAGTTATCATCACTGATCCATTACTAAACTGTAACAAAGATTTCAGTAATCAAACCCACCTGAAATTCAAACAGTTCTGGAAAGAACTTTTCATACATTGCTAGATCATCTCGAGGTTTGGCTTGCTTGTTCTGATTAGGAGCTTTACTTTCAGGTTTTACTGGCTTGTTTCCACCATCAAGTAGTTCCTTGTCATCTTGACTGGCACTACTAGAACTTATTTCATCCTCCTCTTCTTCTGATTCAACATCAGTTGACTCACCTAGGTTTGGAAGTAGTAGTCATTTGCTGAATGGTTCCACAACAGAAGGAGAGTTGCTAATGGATTAATACCTTAATGCAGTGGCCCTTCCCTCAAATAGTATAAAAATTATAAAATTTACTGTGAAAACATAGAATTAAATCTTCTCAGTATGGCTGGTTTTTCATACCATGTGGTTGCAAAAACAACATACCAGGGGTTTTATTAATTAAGGGCCGGGCACGGGGCAAATTGACCAGCTGTGAGGATGATTTTGCCTGCCTGGTTTGACCATCGAGAGGACAGTTTTTCTTATAAAAAAGTCCAGTTCAAAAAGTTTTGTCCAACTGTGAAATCATTTGTCCTCTTGCTGAAAACATTAATGATACCTCTGCCAAAGGAAATCAAAATGGTAAATGAAAAATATAGGGATAATATTTTCATATTTTTGCCAAGAGCACAAAAAATTGCTTCGAATAATCCGGAGTTAAAAAAAAAAAGGATTTGAAATATAAGGATAAAATAAGGATTCGCCTGTACCTTCCCCACTATCATCCAGGAGATCTTCAGCAGCTGAGTGACCAGCACTGTCCAAATCTAACAAAGCAAATGCCAAAGGTGATGACAGTGTTGACACTGGCAGCTTGTTGGTTGGAAAACACCTTCGTAAAATCTGGCTGCTCAGATTATTTACTCCCTCAAGTTCACGGCCTACAACAGAAGAACAAATTTATATATGACTGAGTGCCTTTGAATTATGCTGTAAAACAAAGACACAAATAAGAATTCAACATGTTTGTAACATTATTCTTAGTTTACTATTCTAAAGTGTATTTACATAAACAGCTAGTCATTGCTAAAAATGGCATTTGAGTCTCTAAGTATCACATTTCATTCAAAACTATATACATGTATCTGTGGAAAAGGAATGATGTGTTCTACTCCGGGGAGAATCAAAGTATACATGTACACAAAAAAGAATTGTAATGATAGGTTTTTAAAATTTTGTAACTGCCTGAAACACCATCTTGCTTTAAAGTATTTTATCAAAAATTTGGCCAAAGTTCAGACAAATAAAACATTTTTTATTCAAATTACAGGATTCAAAAGCCAATTTATCAAGTGAACCCAAAATATATTTTAAGAAAAAAACAGCTCATCTGAGAAGTCTTTATTTGCTGCATTCAAAGTCATGTCTTGGTGAACACAGTCCAGGCGTGACATGATGTAAATTTCCTTTTCTACTAGTAGTAAGAATACTTTGTACTTCCTGACAATTTCTCTCTGTGAACATTTATTCTACTTTAGTATGTCAAAGTTCAACACCAAAACTTCAATTTCAGCATAAAAACTGCTTTCACCAATAATATTTGACCTATAACTTACATTCTAGAGTCTCCAGGGACAAAGTATACAGGGTCTTTATACCGTCAGCTTGAATAAAAGCCTTCTTACCGGCTCCTACAATGATCCAATAGATGACAAATTTAATAATAGCTTGAGCATCAACCATTTCAAAAAACAATAATTGTCACCCCCAAGTCCTGCAGGTAATTCAGTACAAGGGCTTATATGGAAATTAAGTAATAATATACCTGTATAGTAATTATTGACACTTCGTTCATCAGTATGATATATTCAGTTGAATAGAAACAGTCACTCTTTTCTCTTAGATCTTTGAGCAAGTGAAATAAATGTGAAGCAAAAGGAAAAATGCCAGCTGGGTTTCAGCAAGTCATTTCCCCCCATATTTTTTACATCTTGTGTATAAGGCCCTCATAACAGTATGTTATGATGTAATATCCGGGCAACTTACTTGACATGGTGATATTTTTGATGACATTCAGAATAGCTTTTCTGATGTTGGCCTGTCTGTGGTGATGATCTGTTCTTTGCCAATCACAAAACATCTGCAAAAGTATTGGAACAGCTCCAAAGTTGACAGCCTTCGAGGCACAACTCTCTGCAAACAGGATAAAATAAATTACGTTGGCTGCCTAGAAGAGCAAACTCTTGCCCTTTTCAATCATTATCTGACATACAGCACTGTTACGTAAGCTACATTATTCTGATGGTCACCAACATGTTGCAATGCCAAAATTAACAAGGATGATTACTATTTAATATTAGATTAATGTTAACCTTTCTAAGGCTCTGGTAATAAAATTTAAAAGTTTAAGTTTCTATTCTTTGATTTCAAATTTTTGTCATACAGGATCCCCATCCTCAACAACAAAGTCCATGTCAATTCCATCTTTTAATAACTTGGCCTTTGTTATGTCCTTGGGTTAGCTTCAGAGCTGCTTATAATAAGAATCTGCTTAACAGACACTCTATGAGTACAAAACCATTTTGGAAATAATATGCATCGGAAAATAGCTGGACCACTTGGGAGTCATAATAACCTTAACAGTTGATCAGAAATACCTCTTAATGCTGGCAGTGATAAACAGAAAATAAAAACTACAGCGCAATAACTGTTTTGCTAGTCGATAGTATAGTATGGCTGAATTAACTGTTTTGTCAATGATAGTAGATACTGTGAAAGGATTAAATTATTTCTTATGAAAAGTAAGGGAGAATACTTGTAATGAAACATGCTAGATAATTGTGTTGTTGATAACATGATTTGGTATCTCAGTTGCAAAACATTGAAATTAGAGCTGAGAGATCTGTATTGTATAATTGAACATTGCCAAAGTTAAAGCTTGTTTCTTTTGATTGACAAAATGAAGCTTTTATTTCAGCACAAGAATACAAATCAATGCAAAATTTAATGGTATAATATGCTAACAATAATGTTATTCTTTAAGCTTAAGGCTTTGATCTTGTCTTGTCAGACATGTAGCACTTTATTGCACCTAATATCTAGAAAAAAAATTATGCATGTTATGTGAAGACTTTAAGCTCCCAATCAAAATAGATGGTCTAGTTACTGATTCATTTTTATTAAAATGTTGACGAAAGAAGGAGAACTCACTTGACTTAACAAGAGTTGCAATGATCTCCAGTACCAGCCTGTTAGGTTTAGAAGAAAAGCAATGAAATGTCAGCCTTGAAAGAGCATTACATCATTTACTTACATAGCAACAGTTCACAATGCTAAACTCCCAGCCAATAAACAAGCAGCACAAAGTTCAATTATTTGTTTTATATTCTTACTTTAAACAGATAACCCTCTTGTGACCACAACTAGTGACAACTCTGAACAGAACACTGACGGCTCCTGCCTTGGCCAAGGCATTGCAATTAACCGCTAAAAATAAAACAATGCAGTCAGGAATAAAGGAACCACAAAACTTTTCAAAGCAGTTTGAAGCAAAAAATTCTTATTGTAAGATACCTACTTTATTTTCATTTTATTGTTTTACGATATCTCCTTTAGGCTGCATCTTATGTATTCATTATCAGTTAGAAGGTATCTTAATTTATCTAAAAGGTTCTGAGACTGGAATGCATGTAACACTGCAAGATTACAGAAGGTAAGTGTAACATTAAATAACTTTAATTGAACTCTTCAAAGACATCTTGCATGATAGCAGCCAAGATTGGATGCAACTGACACACACATAAATTACAGACGACTTAATTATATAATATGTACAATTGAGTACATACCATGCAGAGTATTAGCATGCACTGAATGTTAATTAACTATGCTAATAAATATTGACACAGTAAGGTAGTTCCATACAAGCAGGGTTGATAAAAGTAGTCTGCTGCATGCAAAATCACCATCTACTTTGTGTTCTCTTTGTTAGTAGTATTTTCAATCTTAGTTCTTGTTTCAAACCTTAGTTGTGGTCTTAACTTTTTAGCTTTTATTACTATACTGTATTTTAGACTTCTAATGTATTTTAATGTATTTTAGACTTCTAATGTACCTTTAGTTTTTAGAAGACCATCCTGAATACCACCACTAGTTGATTGGAGGCCTCCTCTTAAAATATTATTTTATTATCATTATTATTTGGGCAGTCACCTTACTGGGCTATTTTTCTGATTCTTAGCAAAGATGGCAAAATCAGTCACTTACTCCAACAGTAAAGCTGACTACTCTTAAACGTTGTGACAACCTTGTAAAAGTGTTGATTATCTTGCTCTCATTCAAAGGCTTGTACCCATTCAAAATAGAAGAGGTTTGTAAGAAGTATTAAGACTAAGAGCCAAATCTCAGCTCATGCAGCAAGAGCTAAGTGTACATATACATGTACATTTATGTTTTGGTTGCTGATTTTGTCTTAAATAAATATAATGTACATTGTTCTGAACAAGTTACTGATTCTCACCAATCTCTCTTACAATAACATGTACATAATTTATACAGCCATTTTGAGAAAGGTTGTACTTCAAAAACGTAAAAGAGTACAATGCCATGCCAAAAGGTTTAGTGTTATACTGTAGTTCACTGCTGTTTGATTGAAGTTCACAGTGGCTCAGTAGGATAGACAGAAGAGTCATGAATGCATACATTTGTGGTTTCTCCTTCCTTAGCTCTGAAACACTGTGAACTTGATCAAGGAAAGGAAAACTACCATTGCCCATAACTCCTTTAGGAATACACTTTGAGGCTTCTGTAACATAACCTTTCTCAAAACAGCAGTAGACAGTTTTGTTTAAAGAGTTGATAGATTGTGATAAGGTTCATAGTTATAACACACCAGCTACCAAGAATTTGGTCAATTCACCAGCTGTTTCAATTGACTTACAGTTGGCAGAGTATAGTTTAAGGACTTGTAGAGCAGGTTGTAAGATCTTGAAGAAAGTTGTGTTATTCTTGACCATGTTCATTGTGACTTGAAGAGCTCCAGTCAGACGAGCTTTAACACAAAGCTTACGATCTACAAATGAATGAGGGGAAGACCTGGTGTTCAAGAATTCCACAAATGCCACTATTCCAATAACTTATTTATTTACAGAACTACCCTTTTCAAAATTCCTTATTTTGTCTCAGGATCAACCTGGGCCAGGGTTCTTAAAATCTACCTGTGGAGTGGGTACATACACACAGCAGCTGTGATGGTTATTGGTTTATATTTATGAGTGATGCCAGAGACTATACATTTTCAATGGACCAACCTCGTTCCCAGGGTCTCTCATCTTACCGCCCCCTGGAGCGAGCGAAGAAAGACCCTGGTTGGGTCTGGTCACGTGCCACTTTGACAATTGAGAACATCAGGGAGGGGTCCTCTGTAATCATCAGTTTGTCGCGTTGAGCTTTGTCGCGCGCTGCGACCGTCACATTACCCGCGGCGTTTATCAATACTTAGCTTTCAGGCTGAAATTTCGAATAATATCTGTTCCAACGTCTACCTAAAGGTTAAGCAAGTCTGTCTCGAGGCAATTTAGTGGTCGTGATTTTCAGTGTTGCCGTCTTACCCACTGGATTTATGGAAAGTCATTCATATTTCAACTGTGGACGTTGAGCAGCGCAATTTCATCCTGTAGTAATTGTTGTTTCTCCTTTGAATGCACTCGATCAAATTGGTTCAAAAAAACATAAGAACGTCTCTAGGAAAACATATAGCTTTCTCAAAGTAAAGCTAGGCAGTCTCTGAAGAAAAGCTGGACGAAGATAAATATGATATTCGTGCAACGCACTGTGCTTGCAAACAGTTCTAATCAAATAGCCGGGCCCGGCGTCACCTGCGGTGTCACAATATAGAATGCAAGTAA
>Ga0126339_10000036_pt1 | contig 43708 bp, 31 predicted proteins | sample OrbTmetagenome_2_FD_92532 | JGI IMG/M metagenome (GOLD analysis project Ga0126339, IMG submission 92532) | Coral microbial communities from Petempiche,Puerto Morelos, Mexico - Orbicella T R C metagenome | ecosystem: Host-associated > Invertebrates > Cnidaria > Coral | place: Petempiche,Puerto...
CCCCCCCCCCCCCCCCCCCCCCCCACAAAAAAATGCACGCCCTCAATAGTGACATCCTACTAAGGAAGTAATGGATCATTTCTATGGTCATAAATCAAGATTTTTGATGGAAAACTTTTCAAAACATAATTCCTTCCACAGAAATATTTCCTTCTTCGGAAATTGGTTTAGTTCAGATGTTCAGCAACATTATGGGCGTCAAAATCAGAATTCATTACCTGTTCTAATACATCCCTTGGAATCAGTGAAAGCTCCTCCTCACGACCAGATGCTTCCGCCTAAAAACAACAACAATGCATGAACCCTTCATGACCAGTTTTTAAAACCATTTAACAACAACTGCAAAAGTTCTGCAATTTGGTCACGACAGAACATAGTGGCTGTGTCCATGGCGAAAGAAGATATAAGAAGGAGGATGTAAGGAGTCGGACAACTCTCTTTAATGGACAGTTCCCGTAGTCCCGGCAACTTGTCTATTAAAAAAAAAGATTAATAAATGAACTCCAAAGACGTGCTTGGTTCAGTTTTGACTTGAAGGGCACTTTATACTATATATTATAGAGTGGAGCCTATTAAACCTCTTTGCCTCTTCCAGGCGTTCAGTTAATTGGGGCACAGCGCGAAAATATGGCGTACGAAAAAATAGGGGAGAAGCGTGGCGCAAAGAGCAAGCCTCAAGCCGCACCAAGTCGCTCTCTCCTTTTTTTGCTCTACCGTGTTTTAGCGCTGAGCCCCAACTAACTGATTGTGAGGCTGCTTCTGAAGTGAAGTCATATAATTCATGTGACCTCTGTAAAGTGGACAACTTTCGAATACGGACACTTTCTTTCGTCCGTATGGTGTCTGTATTGAAGAAGTTCTACTGCACATGTATGAAATAAATAAACCGGGGTTATACAACTTATTTATCATTATTAGTTACGAAGCAATATGTAAGGAAGCAATATGAGCAAGTAGCACACAGCATTGAAATTTTGAAGCTACACATTGTTGTGAGAAGAAATGACGACAAGAACATTAATTGGGAGTCACGGCGGCCTCATGACATGGTTAGTGTGCTCATCTCCAGATCGAACGGTACGGGTTCGGGCGGACATTATGTTGTGTTCTTGGGCAAGACACTTTACTCTCAAAGTGCTTCTCTCCACCATAAATGGGTATCAGCAAACTTAATGTTGGGGGGGGGGGGGGGCACTTGGCTCATATCAAGCCTTTACCTACCTTACCTACATTATTAATTTCCCCGGGTAATTACTGATCTGAACATTGCAAAATTTCCCCCACAAAAATAATCAGTTAATTTTGTCAAATCTTACCTGGATTAATTCTAGCCACTGCTCTAAATTGACTGGTTTTTCACCCATGGTTTGCAGAGTCCCTTGCCTGATAAAAATACCAGGCATATCAAGAGAATATTTTAATAATTATCTACTGCAGTTTGTGTCAAATTTGCAAGAATTGATTGCTCTCATTAGGGTTACCACTAGAAATGAAATAGCCTCAGCTGTTAATTTCAAGGTCTGCTCATAAACTTGTCTAGTTCCTGTTCGGCTTTCATTGGCAATTCATTTTGGTGATGTAATTGCAATGAACGGCCATGCACATGACCCAAAAAGGACTCACTATAGTGAAATACTGAGGCCAGGGAACTAGGTAAATCAAAAACTAAGCTCTCTATACAATTTCACATTGATTTAAATTCAAGTGATAAGAATCAATAAGGAACATCTTCTAAAATGTCATCTCCCTTGAGAACTGCCTTGACCACACACTTCTCTGTATAGTAACATCAAATGCAGAGGATTTTAAAAAGCTTTAGTGATATTTGTTGACATTGCCAATGATTAGGATGTCAAAAATTGCCAGGCAAGTAGATTTTTGAAATACTTCAAATAGGGATTAAGGGAGACTGCGCAATGTTACATAATTTCTCATTCATCTATGATGTCCTAAGCTATCACTGGCAACAAAATTATTTGCTATCTTGCACCTGTTTTAATGTAAAAAGAAAGAAGTGTGACAAAACGTCTTCCAACATACATAAACATGGCTAAATCCCTGGGGATGGGGGAACTCCCATATGAAAAGGTCGGAGATGCTCATTGGAAAATTTGAACTAAACCCCTGAAGGAGACCAATCTGGGTGTGGCTCGAGCTTTGTTAGACCCCTAAAAGATACCACTTAAAACAGTATAGGTTTGATTACTAGCTGCTGTTTGGGAAAGGAACCCACGCTAACAGATCGGACTAAAGAGACCGGCAGAAATTGAGCCTAAATTTAAGAGTATTTCTTTTATTATTATTTCTTTGAGTGCACCCTAAAGGATACTTTGACAGCTAAAAATAGTGGTATTTTGCCATCAACACCCTAAGTGAGACCACAATCCTTGATTTATCTCTCTAAGCAAGATGACAAGCATCCCTGACCTTTTCATATGGGAGTCTCCCCCAGGTCTAAAATCGCTTTTAATTAGCAAAACATTTATCAAAATCCATACCTACCTTATTGCCTCTTGCGGATGAAAGTCAAACTGACTTAGTGGAATTAAGTCTTTGTCTTTGTAAGGGCTACTTTCACAGTCTGATTGGTTGAACTTCACAAAATGCGCCCACCAAATATTCACAGCTAGGTTGCGTTGTCCATAAGAACGTACTTGGTGAACCCACCTAAAAACCACAGCATTTTTAGCAACTCACATTATTTCGAATAAATATGTCCAGCAAGAAACAGTCAAGTCCTCAGGGACTAATAAAACTTGCTTTGAAGAAATAGTGATTTAGTGACCATCCTCCTTGGAAAGATGTCTATCATAGAGGGAGGTGAAGAAATGGACTGCAAACACAGTCCTGAGTTATTTGGTATATATCTAAGTATGTATAAGTCATTTCCAGACCTGGAGATAGGGAGAAAATAACAAAAGAGAGTATGCCAAAAGGTAATAAAGGGAAACAAATATGAGATGTTTCACTGTTCCCTCACCACTGTTCTGACACTGTCCCTTTATCTGGGGTAGATACAAGATTTTAGAGAAGGGGGGGTTTGAGAGACGGACCGCCGAAGGCGGTTGCCTGTAGGGAGTGTCTGAGGGCATCATCCCATGGAAAAGTTTTAAAATTGAGGTCCTTGGAAATGGGATTTCCCGCATTTTGAGACCAAGTCAAAGGGTTCTTACTAATGTCTAATTATTTTAAATCTAGGGGGTTAAACTGAATCCCCCCTAGATCTGCACCAGCCTTATCCCTTGCAATGAACCAAAGAGCTTGGAACATGCAGGGCCCACTTCAGCAAGGTGTCTGGTTAAGAGAGGTTAACATGGTCTACACTTGGTTTAGAGACATAAATGCTCAAGGCAAGACAGACAAGATGCTCTATAATATCTACTCCACCAATAAATTACTACTATTACCACATGGTTAAAATATGTTGTAAAATGAAACAAGGTTAACTCACCGTGCAGGAATGAACAAACAGTCGCCTGGTTCCATGAGAACCTTGTAATAAGGGATAGTCTGTAACCCTGGAAACTTGTACATATCAACTTTATCCACATCAACACTGGAGAATGCTCCATTTACCTTGTCAATATGTGCTTGCAGAAGATGAGACTGAAATGATTACAACAATAACCATAACACTGAGCCTCCAAAAGAAGTCACAAATTCATTTGTTAAATACAACATTTGCAAGAACTCTAACTCTGTAATTTGAGGGATTGGGGGAATCAGATGGTCTATCAGCTCCAACAGTTAGTTCCTCACCAACCAATTTTTCCAAAGCCTCCAAACCACACAAAAGTGAAGGAATTAAAAATACATTGGAAACCAAAGATCTCTTGAAGCCTGGGGCACAAGGTAAAACCCCATTCCCCCTATGAGATGCACACGCAGGGAATCATGGTAGTTGTATGCAATATCTCAAAGATGTCATGTGCGTGATTAATACAACTATTATGATTCCCTGTGCGCAAGTGTCATAGGAAGAATGGCCCACAGACTCACAGCATTTCTTTTCACCAAGATTATTTTGCAGGATAATTTGTAATGAATACCATTACTGTTGTTCAGCCTTGTCATCTAACCTTGAGCAACACTTGGTTTCAGATCTGGCTCTGTCATCAAATGACCTGTACAATAAATCTACCTTGTTAATCATAAGTAACTCTTTTGTTCCATCAAACAGGCAGTTGATGTTATCCACAGCGTCATAGTGAAGAACTGACTTGGTTCCTCCACTGCTGAACCAAACTACAGCATCTTGGAGCATATTGGTAAATCCCCCGCAACCAATGCTCTTTAATAGTGCATATTCCTCTAACACAAACATTGTTGGTGAAATCATTAGTTAAATTTGTAAATTAATTGATTCAAGTTGATATTTAACATTAGAAAACAGCCCTAAGAAAATATGTGCACTGATTGGTTGAAAATTGTGTTTCTATAACCTAATAGAAACACAGAACTAGCACAAACTGTTGACATAATGATGGCTTGTGTAAAGAGAATTTACATTTTGATGATCAAAGTAAACAAGTTGTTTTCCTTTTTTTTTCGCGGTTTTTGTTTCTATCAAGTTATAGAAACACTCATGAAAGTTTGGGAGAACTCAAAAAAGCTGTGAAAAGTCACTCGCCTGTCGGCTCGTGTTCCCACAGCATTTCTCGTTCTCCCAAACTTCCACTTGTGTTTCTATTAAACAATTAGATTATGAGCTCAAGATTTCTATCACGCATAGAAATCAAGAGTGAATAATCTAATTGTTTTAGTATAAATCTACTAGTCATTCAAAACTTTATCTAAATCCAATTCATAGACACTTCAAAAACGCCAAGAAGCAGCTGTCATTTTGTTAACAAGGGTACACTACTATGCTACTCACTATCTATCACAGAATAGATAGTGAATAGCGTGGCCAATCAGAGAACAGCATTTGTGATAGATTGCTTATAGATTTATACTAAAACTCGATAGAAACAAGGTACATGTTTTCTATTTCTTAAATATTGGGCTGCAATCTCAAGTCTTCCACCATCAAATGGCCAATGAAGTAAACTCCGCTTGTTTATAAGTAACACAAAATTCCTGAAAATTTCATTTGAAGTTTCTCTGATCAATGCAGTGTCCATTTCGGTTGAGATGTTAAGGTGAGGCTGTAAAAGTCAAAATGCTTGAAACTTAAGCACACTTAAAGATCACTCTCGCACTCACCCAAAAAGGTAAACAGAACATGAATCTCAAATCAGAGAAGCATTATTTATGGAAAAACAGGACTACCTTTCCAGAAGCTAAATCATTTCTTCGTGAACTTTTCCAGTGGACTGAACTGAAAAGTCAGGTCTCCTTTAAATTCCAACCAAAATTTGTACAAATGTTTTGCAAATGGAAACAGCCTCAGGTTCATTTTTGTAATATTTTATAAGCTTTGACTGGAAATGTTTACTGCTCTATGTAATCATGGAACGATCACTGTACAATTTACCATAAAATTCCAAATGTAATGTTTAGGATCCATTCATATTGGGATTTAGCAAGGGCTGCTACTTCTGGGTAGGATACTTTTGGATGATTAAAAGCATTTTTTTTGTAATATCATCAGCAGCCATCTCACACAAAAAGGTATCTAATGTGACATGAAAAGTTCAGTATATGTCTCTTGCCTGGCACAATACAGTACATATCATTTACGTTTTTGAAGGGACTGATAGTTAAATTTTGAAGGCCTTTTAATTTTTAGGATTTAGAATGCAATTGGAGTGTAAAAAGGAAATGTGCTCAATTTTACTTCAATTCATGAAAGCATCACTTTTGAGGGGGAGGGGCATTACTTTCAGAATTCTACTGTTTTTTTTTCTCATTACTAATTACAAAATCAACACTCCTCTGATCTGTTTAAATCCTGACTACATGCAGGATCAGATTTTAGCTCAAGAACTGAGTGCTGACTTTATCATGTGCAAAATACTGAACATTATAATTTCATTTGTATTCACTAATTAAAAAATCTTTAGTGTTTGAAGTGCTAGTCCTATCTCAGTATTTCTTTCAATTTTATTTTTTCCAAGAAAATCATGTGTCCCACATGAAGCCAAGTGATAAATTTGATTTCTTAAAGGGGAACACCATTGGTGACACCGCAATTAGTAAATTGTCGCGAAATGAAAGAAGTTATAATATTCATGTAATGTGTAATGCATTGTAAGCTCAGTAAACTTAAGGAGTCATTTGATTAATTAATAATATAATATATTGTTAGTACCTCTCATTTTTACTGGAAGAGATTCAACCATGTAAATATCCTCATTCTTATAACGCATGATAAAGTCTTTCAACTTGAAATTAAATGTAGCAAGGGATCTGTTCTCTTTTTTACCTTCTTCAACATCAATAGCCTCTTGTCCAAAATTCTCACTAAAAGAAGGAGAGTCCATTAAGAATTAATTGAAAAGTGTAATATTTTCAATTTAAGAATGTATGGAAAAGATGGTCCCAGTTATGGAAGATTCAAACCTAAAATTTTAATTATTTTACATGGTGAAATGCCATTAATTATGCTGGTTTAATGAGGGTCTTAATTGAAACTCTGTGGAAATTCTTTCCTTGAAGTATGTAGCTACACTGAAAATTTCAAATGGGTTGGTGTTGCTGAGCCAATTGACTTTCTGTAAGGTGAAGAAAATAATTTCAAACTTCTTTTTAATTAGTGTTTTACATTGTATTATTTTCAAGTGATATTTTTGCTTAAACTGAGACTGGCAGCCATTGGATTTTAGTGACGGTTACTGAGCAACATGGCATGTAGGATGATATGCATTCTTTGTGACATGAAGTGATGATCAGATATTATTGTATCTGGGACAATGGCTAAACAATAATTAATATAGCAGACATCTTTCCAAATCATACGTTGTAAATTTCAGGTTATAGACCCCCCCTGTTTATACGTCCCCCATATAATCTCCCAGAAATAAGCCATCCTTTAATTTGTGTACGTCATGCCACAGATCAGTGGTCAGTATTTGCCATTATGAGGAAGCTTCATACAACAACATCTGTGCTTGTTTGCAAGAACACAAAACTTCTTTTTATACTGCTGACTGGATGTTGGTGTCAACAGCTTACTTCACTTTTCTAGACTGTTTCCAAGCCCTTCCCCGATACCCCCCTCCCCTTCCATTCATAAAGCCCATACAAAACCTCTTATGAAGTTGTATAAACCTGGCCACGGCTCATAACCGGAATTTTTTGCTATATTATACTTCATAATAAAAACGTAAGTAAGTAAGTAAGTAATTTTACTTAAGTGTCAGACTAAAACAGCAGTATCAAAACCACTAAATGGGGACACTATAACATAAAAGATTAGAATCTATAAGCTAATCAAAGATATTTACAATATAAAAATATAAATAAGATAAAAATGCATAAGATATATAAGACAGAAATACATAATTTAAAAAGACAGCATATAAAGTGCAAATTACTACCACAACTATCAGTCAAAACATCCAGGTCAAGTTTGCAAATGTTTCTCTTAAAAAGTGACAATGTAGGTGAAATATTATATAATATAAAAACTCTCATATTTACACACTAAAGATTCCACTTTGTATCTTTTATACATTCCTTCTCTTAATATGTTTTGAAATTTAAATTTGATCTCTTTCTTACCAATTAAAAGTTTTTGTTGTTAAAATCAAGAATTAACCTTAATTCTTAGTTCTGTTAAAAATGATTCAGAATAAATTAAAGTGAAATCTATAAAAATACTCTGCAGAACACACTGTTACCTAGGTAACTAATGAATATGTTATTTTGTGACTGTTGTCAGTTGTTCGACAAAATGATTGTGAATAATAGATGAGCTGAAATAGAGAATTTCCTATTGGCTTGTGCGTGAATGCATATCAATTTTCAATATTCTTTACAGGTACTTCAATCTAAATTTCAGTTCATTAATTTCTTGAACAAATAATAATAATCTCTCTTGCTCAAAAGTTCCATCATACATTCAAGACATTTCCTGTAAACTTTGAAGAACACAATATTAAACCAAACAATCTGTATGTTCCCTATAGCCTTTTAGACGAAATTTAACCTCAATGTAAAAACTCACGGCTCCTATTCAACATGAAAACAAGTAAAAACCTGTCGAACAAATATCGAACAAATAAAATATGTCTTTCGTGTATGTAGGAATTTCTAAAAACCAACAGGTACAAGTAGCCAAAGATCAGGGGAAGGAACTCAAGCTAAATAAAATTGAGTTAATTAACTTTCAGTCTGGAAGTCAGAAACAAATTCCAAAAAAAGTCAGTAGACTTTTCAATTTTATCGTCCATCAATTCAGAAATTAGCGAGTCAGATAAAAACATCAGGTGTTTTTTATCATACCTTAAATATTCATCTGTCCATTTAGAAAAAGCGGGCATCTTTTTCGCTGCTCCCTTGAAAAGCACAGGTTCACCTGGAAGAGCATATTGTTCGAAGAAATCTTGAGATGACGGAACGAAGTCAGTGATCTCTATCGAACCTAGCGGCGGCTGATGAGATCCTAAAGGTTCCAAATGACCGGGTGGATGCTTAGACTCAAGAGGAGAAAAGATCCAAATAAAATTTAAAATTAATAAGGCTCTCATGGTCCTTTCAAAACAACGAACTACAAAGTTATGATTCACTGAGAGGTTGTTACGACTATTTACCGAGCGTTCTCCGAGTGATCCCCATGATATTTTTCTCAACGAGTGTTGACCGATGAGTTATCGATTACCCTGCGCTTGACGTCACGCAGTAAACATGGACGCAGTTCTATAGCAACTCAGAGCCTAACATTTTCCTTCATTATCTTGACAATAGCATTGACCATAACCTCTAGAACTCAAAATGGCTGATTATATTTTATAATTTTTTGATGGGATTCAAATATTGGTCGAATTAAGGATTTTGTTTCGTTGCCTCGCGCGAACCTGGAATTTCGATGGAATTGCATTGACCCATGATTCGTATTTTGTGATTTCCAACGGATTGTGGTTCGTATTTCACCAAGTGTTTATTTATCTTGGAGTTATTGGAATTCAACAGTGGATGAAGCAAGAGAACTGAGGCCTCCCTTCTCACAAAGACGACAAAATGATGGCAACACGAAATCCGAAGGTCGGTCCTAAGCGAAAACCTTCGAAGCCGCAAGCAAGGGCCTCCACGTTATCCAAGGAACAAGGTGTGTATTTATTTCAGAAGTTAGTTGACATTTTGTGAATTAAACCTTACCTTCCCGGGCGTGTGGTGACTGTCAAAGTGTGATCTTGTAGCTCTCTGCTCAATCATCGCAAGAATCGAATCTTATGTTAAGTTCGAACCAGTTTTATTATAGGGCCTTATTTCTTTTCGAAAGCTGTACTACGCGGTGCCTGATCGAATGGCCTTTGTGGTCGACTTGTTCAAGCCTTCCACGTACATGTATCTTTATTTTGCTCAGTAAGTTGCACAACTGCAGGAAATACAATGTGGTACCACAGCTGACAGGTCAATACAAGTCCATGGCTAAAATTTAGTTTTGTCATTTATGTGTAGTAAGTAAGTCCACCACACATAGCTTTTTATTAAATGGAAGATGTGTTACTAATTTTTCATGCCCTTCACCATCGTTTTGTACTCTGTATATCCAAATACTACAGTCCCGTTTTTCTCTACCCATGAAATCATGTGTAGTAAAGGCATCCCCAGTTGAGTGTTGATTGACCCTCGATTGCCTCTTGATTGACATCTTGATTGACACTTGATGGACATCTCGGCTAAACTCCAGAATACCCGGCCACTTATTAGCATCTCATTGAATAAGAATAGCAACTATTGTTATATACCTCGTTCTTCAAATCCCACCGACACATGTAAATAAAGTGGCCGGGTATTCTGAAGTTGCTCCGACATCTCAATGGATACGTATCTTGATCGATACTTGTTGACACTCGATCAATATTTCAATCCACACCTGATCAACACTTAATGAACAGTCTGTCGATAGTCGGCCGAGTGTGGACCAACTCGTATGTATCGATGGACACTCAATGGCGTGTCTGTGAAAACTGGTCGCCTCTCGACTAACTTTTAACCCAAGATGTTGATAGAGTGTCAATTGTGTGTCAACAGAGGTATCCACTGAGCGTCAATCGAGTATCGATCAAGTGTCGATCGAGGGTATCAATCAACATTTAACTGCTGATGCCTTTACTACACATGATCCAACCCGCCTTGTGAAAATAGAGCATGATCAATCAATTATTGATTGTGAGCAATCACCCTCTTGTCATAGAAGTGGTGTGTGTACATGTTTTATAGCACATGGTGGCACTCACTGCTCCTACATACCGTGAGTGGTGGTAGCGTTCTTATATGTTCATAAATATGGGACTGAGCATTAACAAATTAAAGGGCAGTCTTAAAGACATTTTCAAAAATTAAAATGATTTTATTTGATACCTGCACCTGATCTGAAAGAAAGTTACATTGTCATTAGTGGCTGGTTCCAGTTAGTCTACATGGTAACTATTATATTATCCCCCCTCCTCACCGTTTTGAGGAAACCCTCGCTCTTGCTTTTCTTTGGGAGGAGTTGGGGACAACTTCATGTGTATGTGCATGTAGAATATTTCTTACTGTAGGCTACAGGAGAATTCAGTCTCACACCACCTTCTTCACTGGAGTTAACTACACGTAATTCTGACTAATAAGAAACAGGACTCTGGACCTTACTGCCTGCTACTTCTGTTATCCTGCCTGCTGTTACAAAGCAATTTGACATGGCTGAGCAATAAATGTTTTCAGTGATACAACTGTCTCATCTCAAGAGATGTATCTCATTTCTATTGCTCAGGCACTTCTTGTTTCTCGTAAGAAGCCTCTTTTTTTCTCTTGGGTGCACTATAAGTAAAAATGCTTTGCCTTCTGGTGATATTCAAAACAGAGTTGCTTATAGCAGGTTTGTTTTAAATATCATTATCAAAGGTTGATTTACATGTTTCTTGTAGCCTGTACCAAATGTATAAAATCTTTCCATGATTCTTTATATGTTTTGATAATTATGTGAATTGAATTAGAACTTGATCAAACTTTTGGTTGACACCTTGGGTGCCATTGATTTGGCAATGAATTGTAGAGCAGAAATCTTTGAAACATGCACACTTTCTTGAGAGGGTGTGTGCAGTGATTTTTTAAGAGAATGAGATGCTTCTTGAGAGATACAAGATCTAGATATGTCTTGATAGAAATAAGACAAGAGGTGGTAACTTGTGGTATTGTATTATTTTTTAATGTAGTTATTCTCTGTTTTATCAAGTGATACAAAAATTTTACTGTACTACAGTACTGTAACAAAGTTTTCTTTGAATATATCAGCATGGACAGACACAGATGACACAGAGGGAACTAAGGAATCTGGAGAGTCTTCAGATCAAACCAAAGACACAACTCCAGGAGAACTACAGAAAGGAAGCTTGATATCTGTCAGGGAAGCAGATGAAGCTAACAAGGGCGATGAGGCCAATGATGAAATTAATCAGTCAGAAATGAATGGTGTTCATGAGGCGCCACAGACAACTGACACAGAGGTTCCTCAAACAACGGACACTGAAGGAGTAAATGGAACTGAGACAGATTCTCTTGGAAGTATGGAAAGCGGTGCAAGACGGAGAGTTAAAAGAAACGCAGTTGTACCTACAGATGGTGAAGACAGTGGTCGGCAAACCCCTGATGTTGAATCTAGAAAAGGTACTGTCAAATGTTAATTAATAAGTTATTATTTTAATACATGTAATATTGAAGATTACGGGACTGAAGGTAACTATTTTTTTTCCATACAAATTCAACATAGTTTACATCAATCCAACAGCATTTAGGTTTCTTATGAGAACAGAGAGTGTGATCATACAAATGACATCTGTTGCACTTTCTTGTATGAATTCCAATATACATACTGAATTTGCTGATTATGATTTCGATAGAAATCAGCGTCATTTTCAGCATGTAATCGCATAATATTAATTAAACCTTTCAATTATCCTAAGATGCATGGAGTATTGCTGAAACTGATGCTGATGTTGAATCCAATGCTGCTTCAAGCCGACCAAGCTCAGCTCACCACAGGGCAAGACAGCGTCCTGCTACTGCAGTGGCAAGACAACCAATCCCTGTTGCATCTGTAGAGAGACCAATGACAGCACCACCCATTGATTACCGTTCTCCAGCAAGACCTGGGACAAGTGGAAGCTCACGACCTAAATCAACAGGTTCCCGCCCAAGATCAAGAGCTGAAGAAGGACTAAATCGCCCTGCATCCTCAACTTCAGGAGCATTGGCAATAACTGATGGGGTGAGTTCTGTTAATTGTTTCAGTAAATACAGTAGATGTCTTTGAGGTGTTGGACTGTGGTTTACTTGGACACAAAGATTTGCCTAGAGAAATTAGTATGTAACTTGAGGAACTCTCGAACCAAAGCTGTTTGCAATACCAAAATCATTAGCCCTGGCCTCTGTGTTTCCCTCTTAAAATTTTCTCAAGACCCGTAGAATCTGAGAATAATTGTAGAAGTGCAAATTAAATTAAATAATGAGAATTTTATTTAAATGTATTAAAAGTTTTTAAGGCCATAGGTTTTTGTAACCACACATGCACACAGGCAAAGTTTTTAGGTTATTTTATAAGTCTTTAATTTTGTAATGTCTTGATCACAGGGAATTATGGCCTGGGAAGAACCATCGCCAGATTCTAGTGAAGGGATTAGAGATAGAGGTGAGCTGAGGACTTGAAATTAGATTAAGGTGTTTCTGTGGAACTTCTTCATATACATGTACCTGTAATAATGTGTATTTTTATTAATGTATTGAGCATAGGTTTGGTAGGTTACATGAACATGTACATGTATCACTTGAAGTTAAAACTGTTAGTTGATCATAGCAAGAACATGTGAGGCAAACAGACAATCAACTATAACAGGGTGTAGAACATTGCATGGTTGGTCTTCAAACTGTTATCCTTAAATAAAGGACAAGTTATATAATGAATGTTTGATGGCTCAAGTCAAACTAGGCTTTAATAACTTATTATAACTGTTGTTTATAACCTCTGGCTGTGACTGATAAGTGTTTCTATGATGAACCTTTTTAATGACTTGCAAATAAATGCCTCAAAAATATTTGTTTAAAATTTTTTGAAACTTAGTCTACAATTTCGGACCACCTGCAGGCCAAACATGTCCCATTTTAGCCACTTTGCTGATGCAATAAGTTTTTACTTTTTGCAGAAAGCTCCTCAAGTCGAAGCAGTGATCTTCTAGCACCTCCTCAGTTACAAGGAGAACAGAATGCTTATATTCCTTACATCTATGCAAAAGACTGTATTCAAAGGGTAGGTTACATGTACATTCTTCAGCTGTATTTAAATACATGTTGAGCATGTTTTCTCGTACAATAAAACCTGCATGATCATATTTAGTAACCTTATCTTTTAGGGCATTAGTCAAAAGAGAGTTTAAAGTCAGTCTGTTTTCCTCTGATCTTCTGCATAAGCAGAAATGTAATACTTAAGCAAATGAGGGCATAGATTATGAATGGTGGGTTGAGGGAGGAATCTTCTCTTGTAGCTTTCCATTTAGTGCTTGATCCATTGCTTTGGTTTTGCATTGAGCTAGAAAAAGGAAAATACTGCTTGCAGTGTATTACAGCAGGGGTTTCATCAAGGGCCAGACACTTGGCGCATTGACTGGCTGTGAGGATGATTTTACCAGCCTGGTTCAATTCAAAACGTTTTGCCCACCTGATAAAACCAACCAGTAATGAAACCCCTGTTACAGAACATGTAGATGAACATGGCTTTGTGTGCTTAAGATAACTAAGTGGCACGCTGGCCGCTGTTTGGCAAGGTGTTTCATCAATGTTAGCTTGTCTGCTTATACTTATACTCTTTGTGTCAATTACAAATGAATTCTAGGTAATGGATGATATGAAGAAGATGAAAAGCAGTCATGTGAAGGTTGTTGATCAGATTCAAGATCAATACAAATCACTTGAGGATGATATCCAGGTACATTAACTGTCATAGTTAGTGCAAAGCTAGTTTTTGACAAGTGAAAGTGTAGCTAGTGGGAGTTATTAAATAGCAGTTAGTTGGGGAAAAATCACTCGCTTGGTCAGTCAGTCAGTCCGTCCGTCAGTCTGTCCGTCTGTCCATCCGTCCATCAGTCAGTCAGTCAGTCAGTCAGTCAGTCAGTCAGTCATTAGGCTGTAAACTTTTTTGTGGTGATTCCGCTGACCAGTATAGTCCATGAGAGGGGCAACATTTGCCTGACCATTGTAAGCAAAATGGCTGTTAAGGTGACAATCTGGTCTTTGGCATTTGGAGTTCAACGAGTGCTCCCAAATTGATGGACTATTTTGTATGGTAAGGCTCTGCCCGGAAGGGGTTAATTTTTTCAGACTAGATAGATGAAAGGGTGGGGCTGTCATGACCTAAAGAATAGAGAAGGTAGGGAGAAACTGTTGTTTTTGAGAGACTTTCGTTAAGTAAATTCAACAGGTATAGGAAGGTGTAGAAAAGTGATGGATTAGGTACATAGGTATGTGAACGAAGTTCATGTACTATTTTCTAAGATAGGTTTGTGTATATGAGAGGGTAACTATTTCAGTCTCTAGAAAAATGTTATTTAAATGGATAAGGGTTTGGACCTCAGGGTAGAGCCAAGTTCTGGTGTAAAACTGATTGTAACCATAGTGTAACAGTTATATATAGTAAGTATTAACTTCATGAATTAATTGATGAGTTAATAATAAAGAGTCTGATCTCTGAACAGGCTAAATTCAACACTTTTGTTCTTAACTTGCGCAATGAATACTCCAACAAAGTCACCACTTTCCGACAAGTTATAACCATTCATCGCGAGGATTCATTCCGTACTAACACTTATTGGCAAGACACAGTGAAGGTAAAGCTCTCTTGTTGTTTAGAGATAAAGTTATGTGCACATACATTCCATACACCACATACAGTCTATGCGTAAATACAATAGTCATGTATTTAACACGTGAATGTTCAAGGCTATGAGCTAGATGTAGTTACTGGCAATAGCTGTTCATTCTGTAGCAATTTTTAGATTGTAACAGCAACACATTTTGTCAGAAACCTTTGGTCAAAGATGTTCAAATTATTGTTAGTAGTTGTTTTCCATAAATAAGTAGACTGTATCGATAAGATTGGGAAATTGTTGCTATTGAGAAATCTTAGAAAACTAGCAAATCAGAAACAATGAAAACAAAGAAGTGTCAATTTAACAACATTAGGATGCAAAAAACACTGTAATGCAATACTTGTGAATTGCCTGAAGTGCCTGGCTGTTACTCATTTATAATGCACCTGGGAGAAGAAAGTCACCATGAGAATACAGTCTTACCCAGGAACACTTGACAATATTACCCGGGATAGCACTCCAGTTTGAACTACTCTATCCAGAGTCTATTGTATCAACAGTTAATTACATTACCTCATTTCCCTTGATGGCATAACTTGATCTTGATCTGACTAGTAGGCTAAAATAGTTATGTGCAATTTCAATATTTTCAGAGCCTCCAAAACAAGAACCAGGTTCTGCTAAATGAAAAGCGACAACTTCTTATTAAAAACAGGGAAGAATTTGCCAAGCTTGAACAAGACAAGGTAAGTGCTTCCTTCATTTGAACTTTTTGGTGTCCACTTTTATGTTATAAATTTTGACACAAGAAATGATGTTGAAGGCTCAGTTGCCAAGATTACTTGATGTAAAGACACTCGCGCTCACTTGGGCTCACGGTTGGCTCAGGTAACGCTACAACTCAATAGTTGTTGATCAATTTCTCACACTTTTGACTCAAAAATGTCTTTTAATGTATGCAGCTACAGTACCATTCAATATCATTAAACCCCTTATCTCATTTCTTGCAAGACATGTCTGGTCTCTGAGCTCTCAAGATGGTTCTCATTTCTCTTGAGATGCAACTAGTTTCTGTCTAGAGTCATTGAAGTGTTTAGTATTGAATATATTACTCCAAGAAGCTAGTACATCTCAAAGACAACACTGCTACATGTACGTATCAACAAGAAGTCATCACCATTGAGAGTTGGCCAAGTGTGATCAGGACATCATGAAATGAATAGGCACAAAATTTGAGAGAACTGAAGAATTTAGTTTGTTAATGAGTATTTTTCCAATCTGTCACTGACGTTGCAGGTAACAGCCATGAGAGATTTAACCAGGATGCTGGATGAACGACATGCTAAATACACCTTGTGTAAGTCATATTTGATATATTGCTGTCTTCATAACATTATGTGATAAACACTAGACATCTACCAACATGTATTTTACAAATAATTAAATTGTCACAATTATATCAAATAAGAATTTTAGTTAATGCATATTGTGTTGTTTATTTTGTTTATATTTTGTTATATTAATTTTGTGTAATAATGTTGATGTAATTAAAATGTGCTTGGTTGCAGTGTTGGCAGATTTTAAAGGTGAACAAGAAAAAGTGAGAGAACTTGAGGAAAAGTTGAAAGCTTTAGAGAAACAAGGTTTGAAACAACAGGAACAGAATCAAACTTCCCATGAAGAAGAAATCCGAGCGTTAAAAGCAAAACATGAAGAGGAAGTTAATGAGTTAAAACAAAAGTTAGAACTTGTTGAAAAAGAAAAACAGGAGAAAGATGAAGTACATCAGAAGGAGTTAAAAGAAAAAGAAGAAGAGGAAACAAAGAAAATAAATGAGTTAACAGAGAAACACACAAGTGAAGTAAATACACTGAAGGCTGAAATTCAGAAACTTCAAGAAGAGATTGATGCTCTAAAGGCAGGGTAAGTTTATATGTTGTTTTGCAACCTTCAATCTACAGGAACCTGGCCTCAAGAGTCCTCGTGGGCCCGATGAGGATGAGTGAGTGAGTGAATCTACAGGAACAGTTTTTCAAAAAGTATGGATTTCTAGCTGACATCAATCATTTCATTGGAAAGCTATCAAAATGATGAAGTGTTCAAAATTCATTCTGTTAAACATGCACATGAATCCCGTGTGGGGGGTACTCTCAGAAAAATCGGGTGGTGGTGAGCGGCCCGTTTCCCAAAACCCTTACCCTATTTATGACCAAAATCGGTGATTTTCCCTACCCTATTTATGACCTGACCAAAAATATGATACCCTATATATGACCGTTGAGGCTGGCAAAGTTGCCCTAAACATAGTCTATGAAGGGCTTTTGTTGATGGTCTTATCATTATAGATGAAAAAAGTAGCTTTTTCTAGTAAAAACATACCCAATTCAAGACAGGAGTGCAATAACAATACCCTATTTATGACCAAAATGGCCAAAATCGATGCCTTATATATGACCAAAATGGCTGGAAAACCATACCCTTTTGGGGCCACACATACCTATGTAGCCCATACATTATAAGGGAGTACCCCTAGCCTGCGAGCAGGCTCACATTGGAGAAGCCGTGAGACGAGAAAGGGAGCCTGCTCTGATCTCTGCATATTTTTCATTTCCACCCCGGAAAACCGCAGAAAAAATAAGCCAACTAATTTTCACCAGAAGTATGAACTTTGGCAGCTCAGATTTCACTGGAAAATTGTAAATCTTGATTCATTTTAAACCTCCTTTCAAGTGTTATTTCCTGCTTGCTCTATAATTTGAAATTTAACCAGAAATAGACTGGAACTTTGTTAAAACACCAGTAATGTGCACACTCAACTCTTCCTCTGACTCCAAATTTATTATTGTGAGAATGTGCAGTAAATTACTGACTCCATGGGGCTCTTATTGCTCCTCATCAAACATAGTAGATTGACAGTTTTCTCACCTTTCCCACTTTTCGGCCAATGGTATTTTACTTCGCTCAGGCAAAGCAGAAATGAAAAAATTACAGAGATCAAGGCAGGCTCACTTTCTTGGCACCTCTTCACCAGACTCCTTCCCGCTGGATCGCTAAAAGCTTTTTATCGCTCGAGTGCGTGACTCAAAGGTGAGCCTGCTCACAGGCTAGAGTACCCCCTGGGACATGAATACACTGTTTCACCATTTTTGTCCAATTAACTTTATAAAGATATATGATGTCATCTGTATTTTTAGGTGGCTGGTTGAAATAAGTTGTTGACCCTGTGCTCTTTTGAACAACTTGTTAATCAATCAAAAAATGTTTTTTCAAACTCAACAATTTTTATCTTGGCACTGAGACCTTAAAAATGAATTATTTTTCATGATGTGCAAGTAATTTTTTGATCTTGAGATTTTGGGTTTGTTTTTAACAGTGGAGCAACAGTTGGAACAACTACTGTGATAACAACAACGGCAGTAACATCAGAAGCTGCTGAACCACAGACAACACTAATACCAAAAGAAGAGAGACAAGAAGAGGTGAAAGAACAACCAGAAGTAGTGGTTACAGAGCAAGTTGCTCCAGTAGCTGCTACTGCTGGTGCTGCTACTGTCACAGTGTTGGACAATGCTGAAAAGGAGCGGCTTACTCAAGAGATTGCAAAACTTCAAGAAGAGATAGAAAAGAACAAAACAGAAGCAGCCAAGAATAAAGAGGAACTTGAGAAAGAAAAAGAAAGGATCTTGAATCTGGAAGAGGAAGTCAGCCATCTTGGCAAGGAAAAAACAAGATTTGAAAAACAAGCAACAGACAATAAACAGGTTTTTGTTAGACATATATTGTACACTGCAGAGACCTAAATAACTACAATCACTCAAACTATTAGATAAACAAGGCTGCTACTCATTTAGCTCTGAAGAAGTTACCTGCTTGATTATAGTTTGTGCAACCAAAAAATTTAGTTGGCATACAATGTATTTGAATCTCAAGCATCACCTTTACATTAGAAAGAAACACGAAGGGCAAATGCTATCAATAATGTGTTTTTTACACACCAGGAGCTTCGTGAAACCAGACAGCAATGCACAGCTCTGCGAGAGCAGCTTCAGGGCTTGCTGGCTGCCACAGCAGCAGCAGGGCAGGTGGACGATAAAGAAACTGAGGACAAGCTGAAAGCTGCTGAGGATGAGAAGCAGGCTTTAGTGGATGAACAAAACAAGATGAAAGAAGAGTTTGAGAAGTGGAAAGAGCAATATCGACAAGATCACGAAGGGGAGGAACCAACTGAAGACGACAGGTTTGTGATGCTTGTTAACACTGTAACTTTATTGAATTCGATCTTGCAAGCGACATTAGACTGTAAACCATGATGAATACACTTGGACATTACATATAGCTTGATGCCAGTGGCTATAGAGACAAGAATATGTTACTTTATAGTTTAGCAACTTTGTCTGGTATATAGGTTGGTAGGTACCATGCTACAGTATAAAAAGTGCAGATTTTAAATATCAGCGAAACCAGGTTCATCACTTAGAGTTTACCAGATGTAATGTTTCTTAGTTATTTAGTTTGTGATATCAGCAATGTTTTTTTGCACATGTACATTAAGCTCTCTATTTGACCACATAACAATGGCAACTGTATCAAATGAGTTGAGAAGTAAAGGAAGCAGTATAGAATGATATTATTAACAAATTATCAGACTGTACAAGTCATGTAGTTGTGACCACTCTCAATGCAAACTGTAGTTTGGCTGCTGTGGTTGGAGAACAATCTTATTGACTCTGCCAAGTGTTATAACGACTCTATAATAGTATTGTGTTTTCAAGCTGGTGAATAGGATCGATTTGGTACTCAGACCTTCATCTCTGTTGTAACTAACATTTGCTTGTTTGTGGTTTAGGAGTGAGGAAGTCCAAGCCATGATGGAGAAACTAAAGCAGGAGGAAGAGAAACTTAAAAAAGCTGAAAATACAATTGCCGTTATGACAATGCTGAAGGAAGGCACTGTTCCTGAAACTGTTTCCACTGCAGGTGAGCACTGACTTGTACTGCGGTGTTGCAAACATATGTTTTATCAGAAAACCATGACGCTTGCTTCATTTGTTTGCCACTTATTTTTAGGCATTGCTGATAGCAGTAGTAGGGTCGAAGAACTTGAAGAGAGAATCAGCCAGCTTGAGGCAGCTAGAGATGAACTGGAAGTATCAGTTGAGAAGTTAACAAAAGAAAAAGAAGCTCTGGAAGAGAAGGTCTCTGAACATGAGGAAAAAAACAAGGGGCTGACAGAGAAGAATGCAGAGCTAGAAGAGAAGGTTAAAGACCTGGAGAAGGAGGTTGAGGAGCTGAGAAATGAGTTGGATGAGATTGGAGATGGGGTTCCTGTGGTGTCTTCTTTTTCTAGTGATGGACAAGATGTAGAGGTATGGAGAAGATTTAACCTCATAAGTCTCAGACTTGGTATAGAAATTCTCCCGACTGAATGGCATACATTTCTTGTAATGGTAGTTCTGGGAATTTGGTTGTGCATCAAGACAGTATCCCCAAGTTGATTGCACTGTTTATTCTTATCACCTGTTTGACAATGTGTTGATTTTGAAAGGAGAAATAAGGTCTTTTTTATGAAATTTATAAAATGATAGTGAAGAGCCTACGGATACTGAGTGAAAAGCTTTTTACACCATGATCGGATGGCAGATCAAATCACAAGCAGCTAGTTAATGTTACAGGGTCCAGTTTACCCATCTTAAATCTTATTGGTTTTATGTCACAACACAGTAACATGTATTCATTTATACTTCAGGGAATGTCAAGCAAGCTTGCTGAATTAGAAGAAGAATTGGCAAAAGCAACTAGTGACTTAGAGCAAGAAAAAGCTACAACATCAGCTCAAATAGAAGAGATTGAAGCACTCAAGAAGGTTTGTAATACTATTTATACTTGTAGAACAGATTTTTTTTATTACATGGTGTAGTTACATTGACAATGATATTTATGGTAAGCTGGCAGTGGCATCATCAAGTGTGATTATTTCACTGTTGGAGTTTTCTGAATTTTGGTGGTGGAGTCTCTCAGAATACATGTAGGAAAGCTCAAATCAATTTTCAAAATGGTCTTGCTTTGATTTAGCAAATTTTAGATCTCATCAATTTTTGACCACTGTATTGGAAGGAATATCGATCTCTGAACCTTAAACTGTTTAGGGCTTGACTTTGTCTAGATTAACTGCCAGGCAATACTATGAGGTAGCAAGTGAATGTAACATCATAGACTAGAACATACTGTACTTGGCCAAAGGACTAAGTAACGTTGTGCCTGTAAGAGACACAGTCATATGATTGTATTTCTGTGTAGTAGTATAGTTTTGTTTTTAGCTTTAGGATGCTCAGCATTACCATTTTTTTTAGGAGCTGGCAAGTTTAAAAGAAGGGTCTTCTGGTGAAGTGGATGAATTAAGAGTACAGCTAGCATCCACAAAGGAAATTTTAGAAGCTGACATGAAACAAAAAGAAGAAGTATGTAGTACTTTAACTATATTTATACATGTAGCTGGTGGTTTTAATGTAAAAGAACTTAAACTTTTTATTTTATAACAACAGGGTCTATTTGGCATGTGTCTCTTTCAGTACTTATCCAGATTTGAATTTAGTCCTGGTGTGCAATTCTGCTTTGTTAAAATCAATGTTTGCTGATGTTTAATACTCGTGATTTATTTTACTTAGGCTCTTGCAGAGGCAAAGAAGAGAATTGAAGAACTAGAGAGGAAGCTCTTAGAAAATGTTCCCATTGACACAGCCAAAGAAATTGGTGCTTATCAGGAGAAAATGGTAAGTGTACAATTTTTGTTAGTTTAAGGTTTGACTAATAAAACAGACTCAGTGATCAACATTAGTGTAACCTATGCTAATGGCAAAGGCAGACACTTCCACTGGTGCTGGTAATTTTGTGTTCAATAACTAAGACTTGCCTTAAATATTCTTTCAATTGGTAAGGCTGTTCTTGAAAAGGACAAAGAAAAAGCTGTGAAGGAAAGTGTGACACTCAAGGCATCAGTGACAACCCTAACAGCTAAAGTGGAAACATTGAACAAGAATATTGCACAACAGAAAGAGACAGAAAAGCAGTTGCAGGTCAGTAAAACTGTAACATTTGCTGCTTCTTGAATCACTTTAATGCAAGCAGTGCACTTACTACCACAATGTTTAAAATTCTGTCAGTCTCTTCCCTATTGTTTAGTAAAATCTTACTGTTTGTACTACTGGTAAACCTACTCTACAGTTACCAGCTGAATGGATTAGGTTGACAAGACAACTTATTCAACTTATTTGCTTTCATTACACAAAACTGAATGACTGGTTTCCTAACTCTAATTAATGTAGTGTATTAGCTGACTGACTGACTGACTGACTGACTGAATGACAAATCGACTGACCATTGAACAGATGGAACGAGCTAACTAGGAATTAAGCAATTGAACAAGCAGGCAAACAAGCAGCTAGAAAGCGACCATTTGATCATCTGATGAACTGACTGAGTGACCCACATACTGAGCAACTGACCCACCATCTTACCCACTGAGGGACCAGACTTGTGGAGTGACCTGCTGACAAAATGCCCCACCCACCAACCATTCAGAAAGAAAATGATCAAGTTACTGACTAACCAAGTGATTGTTTGAGTGACTGATTGACTGACTGAATGACTTAGCTTAATACTGGTAGTAACATGTACTTGGACTGCATAAAATTGTTCTGGTAAATTTGATAATAAAAAGCAAAATCATAATAAGCACTTCTGTACTTCATCATACTATGTTTTGTAGTTCAAGTAATCCCCTCTTCCCTATATTTGCAACAGGATGCAAACAAAAAGATACGTGCTGACAGGGTAAAAGAACTGAAGGATGCCAAAGACCAGGCTGAAGCAAAATCCAAGAAACAAATAGACGAAAACAACAAGAAAATACAAGCTCTTCAGAAGAGGGTTTGTGACAAAAGTTTATAATGTTAAAATGAAATGTTAAAATGTTAAATGAACTATTTCACTTCTTAGCTCACAATTCAAATTTCCCTTGCTGATTACGTTATATTTTACTGAACGTAAATTTGTTCTGAGAATTTGTTGGCAGAGCAAGACAGAATTTATTCTTTATTTTCATCACCTGTCTTCCTGATATTGTATTGATATTGTAAAGGGGTGTTTCTAAGGGGTGTTTCTAAGGGGTGTGTCTAAGGGGTGTTTCTTTATAGAATTGAAAAATACTTCTACCCTTTGTTCTGCTAGTTTACTAATTGGTTATGATTATTAAAAGCTGTGCCATTCTCAATAGCCCAGATTCTGCATTTTGATTTTTCACTTACAATATTGTTTACTTCCCAGTGGCATTGCCAATTTTCTTGTTTAGTATTTTTTTCATATATTTATTGTTGGCATGCAAAAAGAGGAGTGCTGAATTGATTTCTTTATTTTTGTTGCAGATTAAAGAACTTGAAGCAGGTGGAACAAAACCTCAAGATTCAAAGATTGATACTGGTTTAGGTGCCAAAAGAAAGGTAACTTAATGCTTGACACTGTTTATGAGTTGTTTTGGTTAATTAGTAAAGGGCACATATTCTCCTTGAGAGTAGTGATTCCTGCTGTATGCTGTAGTTTGTGGCGAAAAAGTCAATTTGATGTCTGTCTGTCTATAACTACCACTGTAGCAAATTTTGGCCATTTAAGGTATGGTTGTTTTCATGTGATAGAAACAGGCAGGATTCTTTTCTTCTTTCATGAAAGGACTCAAGAGCAGCTGCTGACTTAGAAAAAGTAAGCAAAGAAAAGGAGAAACTACAGGCACAAGTTGAAGCATTGAAGAAGGCTGCACATGTAAGGCGTCTGTTACACAAGCAGTAAACAAATCTTTTTGTTATTTTCTGTATCTCTTTTTTTTTGCCCCTTACTTTCTTTCTGTTGTTCCCTCTCCCTGCCTTCCTTCCCTCCCTCCACTCTCTCTCCTTTCTTTCTGATGTTTGAACATAATGTTTTTCCCCAATTCGCATGTGCTGTCACTCATTTCCATTTTTTCCTTTCCATTTTTTCCTTTCCAATGTTGTGTGCACCTATCTTATCTCTTTCCTTTCCTGTTCTTCTTTCTGTAAGTCAGTACATGCTTTGCATCTTTTCTCATCATGTAGCGTATAAAGCAGGTGTAATTCACTCTTTATCATCTGTGTTCTCTCTTAGGAGGATCACAGTAAAATCAAACAGCTTGAAAAAGATGTTAAGGAAGCTCAGTCAAAGGCCAAGCCAGCTGGTCCTTCTGCTGAAGAGGTATGTGTTGCAATTATTCTGCTTGTTTTCAAAGTTACCTTCTCCCTGTTACAACACCAGTTTTACATTGTTTCCTGACAATTACTGTGTCCCCAAATTAATTTGTAATAGAGAGCTGCTGCCAAGAAGCAGGACAAGCAACTTAAAGGTGTGTAAACTCCTTTTCTTCTTTTATCCTTGTTGCTGCATGCATGTCATGTCTTTTTTTTTATGCAAACTTTTCAGGTGAACATTGAGGTACTTGTTTAAAATGGCAACCCTCAAATTGTTTTTCAATCTATTGTAGACTTGCAGAAAAACCTGGACACGGAGAAAAGGAAGTTTGAGAAAGTTAAAGAAACTCTAACTAAAACTGAAGAAGAGTTGAAAGATCTCAAGAAGGTTTGTTCTTTTTGTTTTTCCGTTTGCTAGGTAACCCTTTAAGCCAAAATGTCAGCATAGAAATTCTTCTGACAGCCCTCCATACACTTTTTACAACAGTAATTGGGAGAATTTGTTTAAATATCAGCTAAATTATGTTTTTGCGAAAAACGTTTTATATTTCTGAATTTTTTAATTGGGGAAAAGTAGTTTTTCATATTTCTTTAACCATTTGGGAGCAAAGTGTAAAACCAATGGTGACTTAATTCACACTTGCTTTCCAGCACTTGGCAATATTCCATATTTTGGCTTTTATTCCTGATTGATTCTTTGTGTCATTTAATTGACAGTGATTGTCAAGGTTTTAGTAATGACAGTCAGTCACTAAATTGATGTTTAACTTTCTTATAATTTATTTCCCGTAGGAACACGATGCTCTTGTAGCAGATAGCAGAAAAGACAAGGATACTCTCTCTAAATTGGAAGTGGCTGCTCAGGTAGATTGATCAATCGATCATAATTCTGGGACATTTTTTAATTTATGACTTTGACAATACCTTCAATATCAAAAACAGATTATTGAAGGTATTGCTTTAATCTTCAGTCCCAGTTCAACCCTAATATTTCCTTCCATATTCCCATAGATTTATTTTAACGTTGCTTCTGAGAATTCAGTGTTACATCAAGATAATACACCATAAAGTTCTGAATGACGACTTGAAAGTACCAACAAAGTTTACCATTGTCTGGAAACTGCAAATTTGGGAAGATTGACTTTCATCCATTCTGTCTCCAAAATTGCTGGAATTTTTCAGTAAACAAAACTATAACAAGCGTGTGTTTTTTTCTACCTGTTGTTTACGTTTGAAAAAAAAACTAAGTGACGCAAGACCACGACAGGGCTTGTGATGTTTCAACATTCCATTTTGTGTGCCATTTGTGTGTGTAGGTGTTCACATTTCACATACATATACGGTTCATGTTCTAGCTAGCCAAAGGTCGATTTTTTTTTCCTTTTTATCATGATTGGTTCTTGATGATTAATTGACTTGTAAGTAGTTGTTGGATGTAATATATCTGATCTTGTTGTTTTGACTTTTGTGTCGGAAACAGGAAGGCCTTGCTGCTCAAGAGAAGGTGGATGATCTGACCAAAGAAGTGAAGGCTCTTAGAGAAGAGAACAAAAGTCTTTCAGATAATTACAACAGTGAAAGAGTAAGTACCGTGGCCCGATATTTTGTTCTAGGTGCCCATTCCTACAAGGATGTCCAACCAATAAATAAGTACTTAATTTACAGAACATACTTTATGACATTAGTTGTGTCATTATTTTATGTCAAATTAACTTATAATCATGTAAATGCTCACAAGTTTGTCAATGTAGATGTCTACAAGCGCAGAAGCTGGGAGTCGGGGCAGGGGGTGGTAGGTCATTACCCTACACTAGTTTTTGGCAATGCATGAATATAACCCTGATAAGCATATGAACATAATTTTAAAAAACTATCACGACAAAGGGTGAATCATCTTTCATACATGGTAAAATAGATAAAGGTCTGCATACGAGCCAAGTGGCCCATAAGTGGTTTCTGTACATGAAGCAACTAGGAGTATTTCTACTCCCCCCTGTATGTGATGCTAGTATATCGCAGGGCATTAAGTTTGTTGGTACTTATTTATACACCTTGCGTTGTGTTCTTGTGTCCCAGAACACAATTCAGTGGCTTGGGTGTGGGATCAAACCCAGACTGCTGGATCCAGAGTCCAGCATGTTAACCATTCTACACCACTGCACCTTCACAGTGATGTTGATGACAACCAGTAAATTCATCTTTTAATCTTTTCCTCCTCTGCAATAGATTTTGCGTAAGAAGTATTACAACATGGTAGAAGATATGAAAGGCAAGATCAGGGTGTACTGCAGGGCCAGGCCTCTAAGTGGATCAGAGAAAGAAAGGGTAAGATTTGGAATGTTGTATCCAATAGTGCAGTACACTGCTAGGGATTTTGTTCTGATATGGGAAGGTCTTGGAATCGACATAATTTTAAATACTGGACTCTAAAGATGTGGGATATGTCTTAGCCGTTCATGTCACTCTACAGCTGTGAAAACCTCTTTGATTCATTGTCATTCATACAGCGTGGTTTATCGTATGTTGTGTGAGATGGTCATAAGACTTACGACTATTACTTATGTACATGAAACCCTTGTGTGTTCTTTGAAGTGAAAGCTTTTGAGCAGTACTTTCATGTGGTACTGTTTATTGTGCTGTACGAGGTAGGTCTAACTTTTTAAGTCTGTTGATGAAACCCCAGTGTGTGACAATTCAAATGAAAGCTATTGAACAGGACTTTCATATGGTACTGTTTATTATGCTGTACAATGTGGTCCTTATTTTCAAATCTGTGGATGAAAACTTATTGTATGACCATTCAAATGAAAGCTACTGGGCAGTTCTTGCTTTCAAGTCTCCTTTTAGGTATTTAAAATCAATGATTCTTTTGATCTTTTTTCTCTGTTCAGGGTAATTATTCAGTGATCAAGTCTCCAGATGAGTACACTGTTGTGGTGGAAACACCTCGTGGTCCAAAGGACTTTCAATATGATCAAGTGTTCACTCCTGATCATGGGCAGGAGAAAGTCTTTGAGGACACCAATGTAAGTACCACAGTTAGCATACAAATGTTGTGTTTGAGAGTATGATCAGTTTATCTATTCTCAATACGTGCCCAACTTTTTACTGAAAATTAGAACCAGATTTTCGCGGAAATAAAACAGCCTGGAGTAATGTTTCCCCTCTTATCTATCCCTAATCCCAGTGGTGGTTCCAGATCCGTTATGGTATGTTTCGTCTGATAATCTTACTCTTAAATAAGGACAGTTTTGCATTGGAGTTTCTCGTCACATCATCAGAAAAGCGGCAAGCAAACCTGTAACTTCACTTAAGCCTCACCTGTGTTAATCACTTGTTTTTGTTTTTTGTTTGCTTTTTTTTTTGCTTTCTCAGAATCTTATCCAATCAGCTGTGGATGGTTACAATGTGTGCATCTTTGCTTATGGGCAAACAGGCTCTGGCAAAACATATCCTTTAAACTGGAAAATGAACCAATGAAACTTTGCGTTTTTCGCCCCTTCCTTCGTTCTTCTCTTAATGTTATCCTACCATTCTGGAAATCTCTGGCATGTCCCCTCCTTTTTGACCATTTTCTTTCTCCGCAACAATATTTTTTACGCATTTAATGAATCGCGCAACAGCCTGCAAGTACAAACTGAAACTGGAAGGAGATATGAATTTTTTCCCTTAACGTTGCTTAATTACACGATGATTGGAGACAAGGAACTGAAATCGCCCGGCATTGCTCCACGCGCTATGACAGCCATCTTTAGTTTGATGGATGAACAAAAGTGAGTTTGAATTATATTTGTAGAGTAGCTAGGCTTCACTTTATTCTGTTCACGTATGAGGTTTGCACGACGCGTGGTTCTGGCAAAACCGACAGCACTAAACGCGGGAGGAACTAAAGTTACTCAGACGTGTGCATGGCGCATGAAGGGGGATCACGCGCGTGAAACGTGAGCTGTTTTCTTTCTTTCTCCTGAATGCTAATAAAGAATTATAGCGGTCCACATGGAAATTTCCTTCCATCAGTCGTAGCCTTTTTGGTATTTACGCTAACCGGTGCATAAAATTAATGCTTAGCTAGCGTACTAAACGTCAAGTTTTGTTTTGTCTTTTTTTTTTTATCACCGCAGTGTGCCTTTTATTTCTACTGAAGTTAATATGGCCTAATAAAAATAAGAGTGTTTACTATTTAGCTAAGCGCCTCCACAAACTAGACGTTTAGTTGTCGACAAATAAGTGTTATCGATAACTCAAAACCGTAGTATGTGAGATGAGTTGTCGACAACTAAAGGCTAAATGTTTAGTTGTCGACAATTAAGCAGTTTCCCTTTTCGAAAAAGGAAACTGCTTAATTGTCCGCAGCTAAACGTCCAGTCTTTGGATGCCCTTAGGCGACAAACTTTGGCTGAGAATACTCAGGAAATTGAGAATGTGAAAGGAGATGAAGGGATCTTTCGCTATTGGCGTCGTAAAGCTCCCTTGCGTTAAAACCAGTGATGTCTTAGGGAAGAACTTGCACAACAAGTGCGGTTTATTTTATGAAAATTAAGGGGAAAAGTCTAAAACTTTAAAAACATGATTTCATTTACCCTTGTATTCAGAAGTAGGCTCAAAGAGCTCTTTGATTCTAACTACTGTATTTACTTCTGTTTTCAGATCCAAATTCTCCTTTAGAGTTCACTGTTACATGTTGGAGTTGTATAATGACAGACTTATTGATTTATTGGCTCCACATGGAAAAGATGTATCCTTTTGACAGGAAAAAAAATTCTAATTGTAAATGTTATGCATAAGCTGTTTTCTACTCTTTTTGTGAGTTGTTTTCACCTCCTGGATTTTTCTCAAGTGAACATTCCTTAACTTTCCTAAGCCTGCGAAACTTGACATCAAAAAAGACAAAAAGGTAATTTACCTACTATTCTTCAAATTTTCTTTTGGAGATGATGTAAATTGTAATTAAAAAGCCAAGTTGTAACTTTGGTCTTGATATATCCACGTTAAAAACTGTTGTCAGTCTTGAACCAAGAAGCTGCTTCAAAATTCAAAATGGCGGTCATTGAACCTTGCTGATATTTCGTGTCGTTGTATTGTTTCAGGGTTTCGTGTTCGTCCAGGGATCTGTAATGATGGAGGCAGCGACCAAGGATGAACTTTGGGAAATATTTGAAAAGGGCTCGGAAAACAGACACGTTGCCTCGACGAGTAAGGAAAAAAACTAATTTCCACAATGTGGCAAAAATACAGAAAGTCAATCAAGAGCTACTTATTGTCTTAATACACCATCAAATTGTTTTGAACTAAGATTAGAAGACACATGAAATTCATATTTTTTCCTTGTTTTACTAGTAAAATGAATGCTTGTCAGGCTCTCTGGGTAGCTCATCTGCCCTCAAACTAACTGGGCTGTTCTTTGTGTATCTCATCACTATTCATAAAACCAAATGGGATTTTCTGTTTTCAGAAATGAATGCCGAGAGCTCGCGGTCTCATCTTATTCTTGGAATTGTTATCGAAAGTACCAATTTAACTTCTGGTGCCGTAGTGAAAGGCAAGGTGAGTAAGACCAATTCCAGCTAGTGTGACTCGACTGAGAGATTTTCGTTTTTGACAAAGTGGGTGCTGAAGATCTATTGTAGCTACTCTTTGATCGGTCTTAAACGAAGGAACATAGCTTAATATTGGCTAGAATTAGAGGTAAAAATCGGTTCGAAAAAATAGTCATTTTAGCGACCAACTTCTAAATTCTGCCCTCCGTAAATTCTTCTGGTCCAGCAATCACATGCAGTGTGTTCCAATCAATCAGAATGAAGGTGCCTCTTTCCGACCAATCAGGTGAAAAACCACCCTACTTACGGAACCTTTTCCGAACTTGGCAGCCGCCATATTTCCCCGCACTTGCAACCTGTGACGTTTTTTTCCCGCACTTGTTATTGTTTATTTGTTTTTCGTTCTTTGATTAAGTGACTCCAATTGTTTGTGTGAGTTGAGATTGATTGTGGGCATGAAGACTGAAGCTTTGTGTTTTGTTTCAGATAAGTTTGGTCGATTTGGCAGGCTCTGAACGTGCTGCTAAAACTGGTGCAACCGCTGAACAACTTAAGGTGATTGAATTTACCTCGCATCCTCTCGCCTTCTTTACTGTAAATTTGATAAATGCACCGCCCATCTCTTCCGTTCACCAACCTTACCCATCCATGCTGTTTTCCGGCTTATTGCAACTCCTTTTAAGCTCATTTTGCTTTTCAACGCCGTTTGACAATCCTCCATTCGTAGCTCTTTCGGTTTATTTTGCTTGTTTCTTGTGTTTCACAGGAAGCCCAATCCATCAATAAGAGTTTGAGTGCCTTGGGAGACGTGATCTCGGCTCTGTCTAGCGAACAGCAGTTCATTCCGTACAGGAATAACAAGTTAACTATGCTTATGCAGGACTCGCTTGGTAAGAGGCCCGGTAAAATAGTTTTCGAAATGGTTGGTGTCCTTAGTGTCAGAAAATTACAATTAAAAGATCGTCCAAGTAGGCGTAAGTATTCAGTATTTTAGAATCTTGTGCTTGCGCAAAACAGGCGTTTTATTTTATGTTATACTTTGGTTTGATTTCAGGTGGTAACGCAAAAACTCTTATGTTTGTGAACATTTCACCAGCGGACTATAACACAGATGAAACCGTGACGTCGCTTACGTGAGTCGTAATATCAAAATCTGAATTCTCTTCGCTACTGCTCACTCATTTGCCACCATTCTCTCAGGAGAATTTGATTCTAAGTCAAGTATTCTGTGCTGAGAGGATGAAGTGTTTAACTTTCAATGTCTACCTTATGATATTTGTTAGCTGCTGTCAACTGTCTAAGAGGAACTTGTTTGGTAACTACCTGCAGTGCTGTGAGACAAGTTGTGCTAAGTTCTGTTTCCGTCGTGGATCTCAGTAAAGAGACTATCTACAGGCAGGATGGGCTCCTGCTACAGGCTACGTTGACCTAAAATCTACTGCTCAATTAACGACCGATGTTATTATTAACCAGTGTCTTGCTTTATCTTCACAGGTACGCGTCTCGAGTGAAACTCATCACTAACGATGCTCAGAAGAACTCGGAAAACAAAGAAATCAACAGATTAAAGGCGGTAAGTAGCTGACGTTCCCGTAAAATGTTCACTTGGGTATTTTTTCACCTAACTCCTTTTTCGCTTTTATCGTAGATTATCGCCAAGCTGAAGAAAGGAGAATCAGTGGATGATGCTGATATTGAAGAATAATCTTGCCGGTAAAATTTGTAACATAATTTTGGTTGTGGAATACCGAGAACGTGATTGGAATAACAGGAAATTCCAGATATCTCCAAGATTGAACGCTAATGAGATTCAAATTCCTTATGATAAACATCACAAAGTGTCCTCATTGGTAACAAGTCACCGAAAACACACACAGTTCTGACAAACATGAAGTAATATGAAAATGTCAAATAACCCTGCCAAATATGAAATACTATTAAACAATACTTGCGTTCAATCCTGGCCATGAGTGGGAAATTCTGTACCTTATTCTGTAAAGGCCTCAATATTAGGGCCTTGCCTTATTATGAAGGGTTCGGTATTATTACAGCAGCCCCGTATCTGGGCTGGTCTATTCTAGAGAATCCCTTACAGATAGTTCATTTCAGAGATCCCATATCAAGGTCTCTCATCAGTTAACCCGTTATTGGCGTAATCTACTGTACGGCCAGCTACAATTTGACAGCTATTGTACTTTCGTCAAAACGTCACGTGATTTCTCGCCATAAGTAAGTAAGTAAGTAACTTTATTTCAACTCGGGTTGATGAACCATGTTTTCTGAAAGTTCAGGTAAATTTAATAATAAGCACTTGTATTTCTCTTTCCATTCTTCTACAGGGACTGAGGTGCGGACTCACTTTCCTTGGGAATTTCAGAACTGCTGAAGACTATCCGGAGTGCAATAGTTCTGCCTCCAAGTGGCATGAAATTAAGCGCTGATTCTGTGTTAGATATTTTCTTGGCAGGATTTTTTAATTGTAGAGACTGTAAATAGTTTTTGTACAAAACGTAGAACGTTTCCAAAGATGCACTATTTTTTTTACGAACTCTATAAAGAGTTTCATACTATTTAATATTTATTTTTTGGCGTTTATCAAGCTGACGTTATCTATCCAACGTCTTAACATAAGAAGTGCTGGAAACTTTAAAGATGTCTGAAATTAGACTTCTCAAATCGTGGAGGAAAAGTAATACTGAGTTCACATGCCAACTGGAATTAACTTTAGTTTTTTCGATGCGACTCTTCAGCGACTGAAATAGTCAACTTTTATATACCAAAAGCACAGTACTCTTGATAATTTCTCAGCATTGCGCAAGTTCTAGGGTTGCTAGTGTCACGCGATGGAACTTCAGTCGAATTTTGCATCAAGACTGCTGCCATCAGTTCACCTTAATTCTACGTCTTTCTTAGCTAAAGCTGTTAACTGGATCACCCGATAATTGTAGTTTCAGAATGTAGTTCCAGATCAAAATCACTTGCCTAAGAGAATCCTCTTTTTCCCTTATCGCGTAATTGCGTGACCATCCTAAGACAGATTCGCGCATGAAAGACTGTTTCGTAGGTTTCTGAGTCGTGTATTACTAGACTCTTATTAATGTACTAAAACTGACTAAACCATGTCTTCAAATAGTATTTAAATGTGATCAAAGTGATCACCGTTCCCTTATCACCCTCATAGTTCAAATACTGATAAGTACACACCTTACTAATTAAAGGTTAGAATTTACCGGCATGTTAAGTGATTAAAGCATGTCGGAAATATTTATTAATGCGAAAGGTATGTAACTCACACGTACGCTAACATGCCAATAAATCTGATATTTTGATTAGCTCTCCGCTGCACGTTTCTTTGTATTTTAGTATCTTCTCGTACAAAAAAGAAACAGGACACGAATAAACTTCATCAATTCTCAATTTCATATTTACCAAACTTTCGTAGAACCTAAATTTGTTAACACAGGCAGTTGTGTAATAATGACCCGTTATTTCCCCTGTGACGTGTTGACGTCACATTTATCAACCACAAGTATTCAACTACCGAATTTAATGATATAAAATCCGTGCGACTATCTTATCGCACAATCAGTCATAAATTTGGTTCCCTCTCAGTTTAATGGGGAAATATTGCAGACCGTCATAATTTCTGTCAAAGCGTGACAGCTATGGATCATTGCGTGACCTGAGCAGACTGGCACAGGCATAAATTAACCTTTTTCGAAGTAGCTCGAAGTAATTTTTTTCCCGTTGTGAATGCCTTGTTAGAGATGAAAAAAATTATTTTTATATATTGCAGGATTGAGCATGTTAACTTGTTATCGCAAAAACATAAATTTGTCTTGCTTCAATGAGAAAAGCCGTATTTAAAACACGTTTCACGCGAATTTTTTTGCTATAAAAAGTTCCGTATCAGAAATAGTCTGAAATATCTTCATTGCACTTGTTGTTCAGTATGTACTCTAACTAAAAATGTGGGTTTTACGATTGCAGCAACCTTCAGATAAACGTGTTGAGTACACATCCAACTTATATATGTAGTTTTCTTCGTGTTTCGGGCTGTAAAATAGTCTGAATAGTCGGGGTAAAGGGAAGAGACGGCTGAAATTCAGATTAGCTGTAAAACCATTTTATAATTTTATGCCAATTTTTCCAAAGCTCTCATTCCATATATGGAATGGCACGCAACCGGCTTAGAATTTAGGGAATCTGGGCGTCAATCGATTTCCTTTTAGTCCATCGCTTGTCTTTCGAAGGCTGCACACTGTTAGCAGTTTTATATTGGTTTTGGTCCAGTAATTTCAAACAAACAACATGGAACAGATCAAGAAGAAGATGGCCGTTCTTCGTGAAAGTCTTGCCGAGGCAGAAGGTCGGGCTGACAAGGCAGAAGCAGAATTGAAAGAGGCAAATGAAAGAGCGTCAAACGTGAGTCCATGTTTTAATTGTAGTGGTCTTTGTTTTGTATTGGATTGTAACCTCTTGCTGCGGCTTGCTACCATGTAGTCGAATTTCAAAGAATTGCTGGATAGCTAGAAGTTCGGTTTACACAGTAAAATAGACTGCTTTCCGGGGAAATTATACTTGTGTCGTGAAGGTTTTTACAATGTGCATTTAGCCCAAGAACAAAAATATGGCTGAAATTCCTTCGGTTACCGTGTTCAATTGGTAAACGCAAAATAGATCATATTTGTGCACCCGATCTGGCATTTTTGCAGGATATCTACCGCTATGTCGCTAGCTTATCTGTTTACAAATGATACTTTTAAACTTTTAAGAGGGCTTTTTCATATGATGTCTACCATGAGGTAAGGTCAAACGTGAATTACAATGATGCTCCGGTTGAATTGTTTTGCCTCTTTCATACTTGGAAAAAACCGTCATTGCATTGAGTGTTCTTGAACATTTATTATAGTAAATCGGTCAAACTCTAGAGAAGAGTTATATCTGGTAATAAGTTTGAGGCTATCTATGGTATTGTCCAAGAAACCTTGCTCGGAGAAGTAAGACATGCAAGTCTAATCGTTGGCAGTATCACATAACCATTAAGGTTGATTCCATTAACCCTCAACTCTCGCAAAAATTAGGTATGCCACAATCGCAAGAACACCAAGAAGTGAAGTTCTACGTTTTATCGTAGTATAATCAACTGGTGTATAGAGGAAAAAGTCATATTAGTCAACCTTTGTCCACCTTGTTTGTGGGAAAACAGTGAGTCATTCAGCATAGGTCATATTTCTCTCTGCAAATATTGATAAGCTTGTCAAAGAGAGGCTATTGAAATTATGCCTTATAAATGATTTGATCAAGTTTCATGCTCTGTATCATGGTATTAAAAACTCAACTTTGACAAATGAGTCAAGTTCAAAGGTGATTTTATAGTTTAAGTTGTTATTATTTTCTGTTTGACAAAATTAGTATGTCACCTTTCCAGCCTTAACATCCAGGTTGTTCTGCCCTCTATATTTCTCAGACAATATTCCCATTTTTGCCCCTGCAAGGTATTGGCCAAGAGGCTAAAAAAACCTGAGGAGATATCCTAGTAGTCCTGGAGGGAATAAGGAGTTAAATGGCATTTGAAATTTATTGAAAATGGATTTGTATACAGAATGAATCTCAGTTGAACAGTAAGAAGGGTTGTCAAAAGTAGCTTGCAGCCCACTACCTACTTCATGATTTTGGCCAGCCACTCTGCTGGTCTGTTTGTCTGATTCCTCTGAGTGAGGCAGCCAAGGCAGTCTCTAGTAAAATGTTGCAGAAGGTGGGCTTGGCAAGATGAGAATATTTGTTGTTCTTGTTCCTCTTTTGAAGCTTATGATGTGTTGTTGTTTTGTTTTGAGAAGAAATCAGCCAGAAGTTTGAGTACTTAACAAGTGGACAACAAATTTGTACCAAGATTATTTACATCATTTTGCAAACTTCTGTGCAACTGTTTTAAATATTTTCTCAATAAAACATTTCTAACAACACCAAACGTCGAAAATATAGTTTGCAGTTCATGTGAAACACTTGAAGGTATCAGTGAAATGTGATGGAAGGTATCAGTAAAACTGATGATGAAATTTTATCTGTGTTTGGACAATTTTTCTGAACTGTGAAATTTATTTTCGCGAGTTTCCATGGGAAATTGTTTCTTGTGTTATTCCAGGCAACTATTAATATCTTTAGCTTTAAGAAAATGTAAAAAGGACTGTAAAATACCTAAAATTCTGCTGGTACAAGGTTTTTGTCCACTAAAAGCCGAAATTGCTTGATTTGGAATTTTGTCTTAAGTTATTTCTTTTGAATGTTAATCAGGCTTAGAAAACGAAAAAATTGAGAGCATTGGACTTGAAAGAAAAACAATCCAAACTTGAGTTTTTGGACAAAGTAATTGCCAGACTCACAGATAAATCCGGTTATTCAGACTCGATCTACAGCTTAGAAAGCAACATACTGACTCGATTGCCAACCAGAAGTAAAGAGAGCAGTAATCTTTGCAGCTTGTACAGTGGAAATCATTGCCTTATTTTCCAGGTATAACCTTGTTGCAGAATAGCTCCATTGTTTAGTTTGTATGTCAAACCACTGAGAAAGTTCACCTATTAGTGTACATAGGACTGACAGTAATAAAACTAGTTCAAGTAATTTGATGCTCTTTGACCATTCCTCTAACATCCAGGTGTTTTTTTATTGTTATTATTTCACAGCAAAATTGTAAGAAATATATCAAGTGATGCACTTTTTAAGTGACACAACTTGAAATGGACCAATCAGAGAGTCTTTGTCTTAGTTATATCATACAACAAAACTGCTGTAGTACTTAGTATTGTTGAACTATTCATATTTAGGCTGAAACAGAAGTTTCTTCCTTGACCAAAGAGTTGCAGCAAATCGAAGATGAACTTGACGCTGCAGAATCCCGCTTAGGTTCGATAACAGAACAACTGAAAACAGCAGAGGCCCAGGCAGATGAAAGTGAAAGGTGAGAATTACAGTTTTGCTACTAGGCATGCTCATTTTTACTCACATTATATGATTGAGAGCCATTACTTACAGCTGTATATATCTACTTGCATATCTCACAACCACATTGGTGGAAGTAGTGTTGTTTACCAGTGATTATATTCGGTGTTAGGTGGTTAAACTTTGTGTTAGCAGCAGTAAATTTTACTTGCTACCTCCTGTCAAAGAGCTAAGAGTGCACTGTGTTTGGATAGTTTCTGAAACAAAGCATTATACTTCATTCAAAGAAGCTTTTGGCATACATTACACTAAACTACAACCAAGCCTGGTTTAGAAGCAAGAACTAGCACTTATAAGATAAATGTACCAGTCTATCCATGACCAGTTGCAAGTAAAACCTTTTGTAATTGTTTAATATGATTTTTCTTTCAGAGTAAGGAAGGTCCTGGAGAACAGGGGAATGGCTGATGAGGAACGAGTAAGGGATCATTCTCATTTCATTTCCACTTATGTATCTAGGTGTTGTTCAGAAAGGTTGTGATACATGTAGAATGTGTGCACATGCATTTTAAGTGAAATAGAGCTGTTCACTGTGGCTTATTCGCTGTACACTGTAGGTACAGGTCAACATGGTTTCCACTGCCAGCTTTTGAATTTGGCCTTTTAGAGTTTGATGCCTTGGTAGTGTAGATATGTAGATATGTCTTGCTCATTTCTAATTAAAGATGTTTATCAAGATATAGACAGAAGGAGATATATACAGTCAAACAGGCGTTAAGCGGCCACCCTCAGTCTAGCTAGTCTCAAAATTATTGCTAGTAAATTACTGTAGACAAAACTCCTATTAACTGGCCACTGCTTCTAAGTGGGATTTAGTGAATCAAGAAAATAGTGATATGTAATAGTGATATGTGCAACAGTAGTCACAAGCCTTCAGGCATACAGTTCTTATAATTGAATAAATTCATCTGATGACAAACCACTACTAAGTGGCCAACCCCTATGAAGCAGCCACTTCCCTTTTTCGAGGGTGGCCACTTATAGGAGTTTGACTGTGTATTTATTATATAAAACTAATAAAATACCAGGTGAACTTTCACGTGAAGATAACATGTTATCTTCACACATGAAATAACAGGTTATTTTCACATGTGAAATGATCACTATTACCATGGTTACATAATAAATCACGCCTTTTGCAGTGAAACTGAAATGGTTTGGTATTTCATTGGTGTTTGTAAAATAAATAGGACACTACACGGCCACTTGAAGATACAAAATTTCTCTTCTCGTTCACTGCACTCATGAAATATTTTTTTTATCTCCATTTGGCCATGTATTGTTTATATATTCCATAGCTTTTGAACTTGATGTTGGCAACATGATCACATTTGCTTGTTGCATCGTTCTTGATGTTGTTTTGTTGTTGTTTTTAATCTTAATACACAGTTTGGGTTGACCAAAATTAATTAAGTATACCTTGCAATTTAACAGCAAAATTAAGCTTTTCACAGCTACCTATTTGAACCGTAAAGAGTGACATATGAGAAATCTTTGAGCATGTTGTTTGCAGTGGATTTCAACATTGTGTGATCCTGACTTCAAGTTGATGAAATGTCTTGGACCACCACCATAACACATATCTCATCTATGTCAATAGCACTCGAGTGTTGACAAAAACTGTCAAGATTGACCAGAGGATATACCAGAGTCTGGTATAGCAGAAAGAGCACTGTTTTCTCTCTCAGACTTTCTCTTCTTTTACACTGCCCCTATTTTTCTCTTGCTGATTTTCTCACTTCTCCAAACTAATTAAAGGCCTACAGTAGAACAGGCTATAGATTAAGTTAAACTCTCCTTGAAATTTTGGTTCAATGACAGCCTTGATCACACTAGAAATGAAAGGTCTCACACTTTGAAGATAGATGACAAGATGTATGGGTTATTGACCAAGTGTGAGGTCAAGATGGCTGGATATTGGCCAAGTTCTTTTTTTGCGTGTTTATGGACTGAGATGGAGTCAAGGTCCATAAACTCGAAAAAAAAGAACGAGGCCAATATCCAGCCATCTTGACCGAACAAGCTTGGTCAGTAAAGGATTTATTATATGGCTTTCGGGGAAATTTTTTGCGGGACACGGTGGGTAGTCCCGAGCGGGCAAGATAGTTCCATCTTGCCCGCTCGGGTAGCCAATCACAGTGCAGCATTTGATTCATCTTGCCCGCTCACGGAGCTAGCCATATAATAAATTAAGTTACTAAACAAGCTTGCACTTTTCAAGTTTGTTATTATAACTGAAGGCCCCTTTCGATGCTCCTCTTAATGTGTTATTAAATCCTTAGTTGGCTAATCTTCTAGCCTTGAACAGAAACAAGTAGCCTGCTGAATGAAGTACCTTAATGTGGTAAACAGTGGTGACAACTTATGGATCTGAACTTTAAATGTTGTGTACCTGTATTGTGCTAAGAATTGTTTGCATTTTCTTTTGGTCTGCATCAAGTTGACAATAGTTTTGTTTCTTTTCTAGTCCTCCCAGTTTGAAGCCAAGCTGGCAGAGGAGCGTGACCGAGCTGAAAGAGCTGAGCAAGAATATGAAGAGGTTAAACCACTCAACTTTCAATATAATTGTAGCAATGTCATTATTAGAGTTATAGAAGAAATTTGTAAACATCACAACATGATCTTCAGATAATATAATTGTAATTTATGCTGTTTATATGAAAAGAGTGGGATGATACAATTCACAAATGTTTATAGTTAAGAGTCAAGAGGCTAGTAATGTCCCAGTGTGCCAACTGATTATGGTCAGCTCTTTTCTTAATGTTCATATTGTAGTCCCAAATGCCCCCAAATATATCACAAATAAATTGGATAAAAAGAGCACAACAACAAGTATTTTGGAGACAAAGTCCAAGATTACAAGGATGGAAGTGGAGTGCTGTTCTTTAAATTCGATTTGTGATAGGATGTCAGAACATCAAAATATCCATTCTGGTGAAGCTTTTAATCTTTTAGTCATTTCTTCTTTCTAGGTGATTTTTCTTTGCTTTCTCTGCATTACAAATTAGAACATTTGTTGAAGTGGATATTTTCTTGATTGATTTCTGCAGATTGCTAATAAGATCGCTGCGCTTGAAGTGGAATTGGAGGAAACAGAAAGTAGGGCTGAGGAGGCAGAAGAGTGAGTTTTGCAGAGATTTCTATTACATTGTGTAAATCAATGGTTCATTTTTGAGGGAAAAAAAGTAAAAATATGAGTGGTAACTTGTTGACTAAGAGGTCTGTATAACTAAATCTATGTACCCAGACATGCCATCTGTAATCCGGAAGGGAGGGATTTTGTTAGCCCTATTCAGATCTCTTCCATACCTCAAGACTTAACAACGATCATGAATCTTGGATGGTATATACATGTATCCATCATCTTGGATTTGCACTGTTTAGAACTCGACCACCGCAAAGTATATATCAATGCAAGGCTTCTGACATGAGCCATCTACCAAAAGTTTTGCTCCTCTTCAACTTTATCTAATTGTAACGAAACTACTGCATTCTATCAATCTGGAGGGACTATTCGGTAAAACCATGTTAGGCTTAACTGATTTTCCTGTTAGTTGCATTGCAATTTTTCTGTCAAATTTGGGGATCAAGTTTCCAGAGACTCTGGGCAAGAAAACATTTGGCAGGGCTAGTTGCTTGCATGTGTGTTGCAGGGCATGTGAAGAAAAATTCTTTAACACAGAAGAAAACAGAATCAGAAATGGCTTGCACGCCTAGTAAGGGTGACTTAATTTCCAGGGGATTTTTCTGCAACAAACTAGTGTCCCTGCAGGAGACAGAGACAACAATCGCTTGCAATTTTCATCAGCAGTAGACCATATTCATATTCTTGGTTTTGAACTGGAACTAGCATGCAATGGAGGCTCACGCAAAGAGAATATATGGGATATATGCTATTTGCTAATTGCACTATTTGCACTATTTGCACTTATGCTATTTGCACTTAAAAGATTCCCTGCATGGGCAAGGTTGCTGCAAAACATGTTATGGAAACATTTTAAAAGTGTTGAGTAAAATGCCATACCAAATTGCTCCTAGATATATTGTAGATAAAGTTGCCACCACCCTTCTAAATACAATAGGGTTACATGCATTGTGACCTTGATTACTGGCTTGTGACATGTTCAAGAAGTAATGTACAGCTGTACCTACCATAGAGATAAAATTGGAGTTCTAGAGAGGCTCAACTGTTGTAGGGAGGCTTGAATAAGAGTTACTCGTATGGAGATATGAATCTTGTAGAGAGGTTGCCATTAGTTGAGGTTCAACTGTGTTTGAAACAGGCCTTAATCTGTCAGTTTTTTGTGTTAAACAAATAATTAGAGGTTTCTGTTTTCATTGTGAATCCACAGACAAGTGAAAACTCTTGAGGAAGAAGTTACTTTGGTTGGAAACAATTTGCGAAGTTTAGAGGTCAGCGAAGGAGAAGTAAGTCAAAAGTTTTCATGCTCAAGAGTTTTGTAATGCTGACAAAAATATTGAATATGTTTAGTTGAGAACAAACCTGTTTTCTAAATGTATAATCACCCTTGATTTGATGTAATTTGTTATTGGTATTATCCTTTGCAGGCAACCAGACGAGAATTGGACTATGACGGCAAAATTAAGAAACTGGAAAAAGAGTACACAGAAGTATGCTAATTTACTTTAAAACTCTAGAAATTTCATGATTACATCTTCCAAACTTTAGTGCGTATGTTTCAGTTTGGTTATTGGATTGGATGTTTAAGGATGTTTGCACTCAAATCTTCTCGCATTGAGATGCTTTTAAAGCTTTTCTTGTAGTTGGATAACAACCAACTCGAGTCTAGAATGCAAATAAAATTGGGGGTCACCCTACTTGTTTTGGAGTTGGGGCATTTTGAAAACTGTTCTGGTTTTGAAGCTTTGGTTATGTAACACAATATCTGCTCTATTTCTTTCAGCAAAAAAATAAGTAAAATGAAGATATCTAGATAAGGTTGCATGTAGACGTGTAAATGTGCCTATTTAGCTAGCTGTACAGAATGGTAGATGTAAGCCATGCACACCCGAATAAGTAAAAACAGGGTTCATACAGGTCCTGGAAAACCTGGAAAGTCCTGGAATTTTATTGTGGCATTTTCTAGGACTGGAAAGTCCTGGAAAAGGGCTACTGGTCCTGGAAAGTTCTGGAAATCTGTTAAACTCGAGTAAAAAAAATATGAAATGTATGGCAGACAGTAAGGAGAATTAACATTAAGATCTTGGGAGTGAAAGGGTTAATGTGAATTTTAGAGTCGTGGAAAAATCAATCTGAGTCCTGGAAAACTCCTGGAAAACTCCTGGAAATTTGTTTCTGAAAAAGGGTACGAACCCTGTAAAAGAACATTTGATTGCCAGCGAGATAAAAATTAAATATTTCAAACTTTTTATGTTCAGATTTTTTTGTTGAATTTATTAGAGCTGTTTTTTTTGTAGGCTGAAGAGAGAGCAAATGAAGCTGAAACAAGGGTTACAGAACTCGAAAAAGAGATTGGTCGCTTGGAAGGTAAGATGGTGTTTACAGGCTAAAAACAGTTGCCTTGAATCAAATGAAATAGGCCTTTTGCACAACCCAATCACATGGTACAAAATTAGCCATGGTGGGCTGCATGTTATGCTGTGTCATCCAAAACAATGCAATTCACACTAGTCAGGCTTGACTTTCCTTTGTTCAGGATGCCCCACTAAAGAACTTTTGTCCCAGCATACATATAGCTGATGTTGTACCATGTGACTCCTCATGCAAAGGACATATTGATACCTTTCAGTTTGGACAGGTGATGGTGAATAATTAACCCTGAGGTCACTCTAACTTCATGTATGACAACACCAACAATCACAAAAACAACAGTTTATTTGCACTTAAAATTTGATTTTTTTTGATTTCATTTGGTTTTACACATCATCTGATTACTAGATGTTGACATTAACCTTGTTGTCTTCATGTCACAAGCAAAATTTGTAAAAATGATCTAGTGCAGTTTTGGTTATTTCTTCTTGTGACATTTTTCTCACATTCTCAGAAAGAGAAATGGATACCTTCACCAGAAAGAACCCTTGAGCTTTTTCAACAGGCTACTGATGGAAAGAAACTCCATCAACTTCAGAACTCCAGGCTGTGTACTATCAAAAACTAAACCAAACCAAAGTTTTGGGCACTTTTTAGCCTATCACAAGAGAACTTTACTCAAACTACAGGGTTTTCAAAGTAAGCCGGTACCTGGCGCAAGGCACCCGCGGCTACTTAAGCATTTGCGCTGGGTACTTTTTGTGGTAAAGTTTATTAATAAACAATTTTGTTTTGCTGAAGTAATCATGATCTGATCTTTCTGACGAAATAAAATGGTGAAAATCTAGAGAGTGCAGCTATTTTATGTACCTTCGAAGCAAGAGCAATATTTTTTGCGGGCATGATGTACATGTACATGTATCGGTTTTGTCGGCACATGCACATTTTCCACAATGAAGTAGAGGCAACAGACTAAGCTGTCTTTAATAAGCACTACTTCAATTTAGAAACCCTGAAACTAATGTTTATCATAGTTAAAATGTTGTCTATGTAAACACAAGAACAAACCTGAGCTGATGGACAAGAAACAACCTGCATGTACGTGTACACAAAACCTGAGAAGCACTTTGAGGTGACATCATGGTGTAATATGGTTCTCCATTTAACTACAGTTTGAAATATCATAAGTTTTTCTCAAACTCATTGGACAGTGTGGTGCTATTTGTTTGTTTGTTCATAATCTATCTTTCAAAATGGACTCGAGCTTTATGAAATAAAAGGGTAAATTAACAATGATTGCAGAATCTCCACCAGTGCCTAAGTTGTTGATTTGAGCAGTTGTCATTTCTGGTGTTTGTGAAAGAATGAAAGATGCAAATGCAGCCATAACACTACTGGAAAAATGACCTGAAAAAATTTCAGGCTCTGAATGGGATTCTTTCATTATTTAATTGCCAATCC
>Ga0126339_10000039_pt1 | contig 42522 bp, 19 predicted proteins | sample OrbTmetagenome_2_FD_92532 | JGI IMG/M metagenome (GOLD analysis project Ga0126339, IMG submission 92532) | Coral microbial communities from Petempiche,Puerto Morelos, Mexico - Orbicella T R C metagenome | ecosystem: Host-associated > Invertebrates > Cnidaria > Coral | place: Petempiche,Puerto...
ATTTTTATACTATTTTAGTGCTACCCTCTTTAAATAAAGTCTTTACTTACTAAACCGGAAACAGAAAAGTGAAAGCTAAGACGAAACGAACTCATCCGGTGCTTGATAAACGATTACTCGAAACTTCCCCTAGTTCCTCTGACTATCAAAACAATTACGTAACAAGAGGACAGCCAATCAGAATATCGTAAACGAGGGCGCATTCCATTCGACCAAAAATTGTGGTTTGAATTACCGAAATTTTCGCATGTCGAATGGGACGGTATTTTTCACCACCGGACCGATCTCGTTCTATTCCCGCTTGTGCACATTTCCCGCCAAGATTTACTCGACAAAATGCTGAAGGATAATGTTGAACTGGCTGTCTTAAGTGCAGTAAGTTTCTTGATGCGAAGAAATTTAACGCACATTGGCCGTTTTTATACTAAAGACCCATTATCCGTCTGGACGAACTTGGGCAAACATTTGTAGTTCGCCTGGTTACGCGTCTCTAGTATAAAGACTATTTCTCCTAGTTCGTCGTTCAAGACGAATTCTGAAGTAGAGTTTGTCTAGACGCATAATACGTCTTGTGCCCGTCTTTATACTAGGGACGCATAACCAGACGAGCTACAAATTTTTGCCCAAGTTCGTCCACACGGATAATGCGTCTTTAGTATAAAAACGGCGAGGACGCATTATCCTTCTGGACGAATGATGCGTCCTCTAGTATAAAAACGGCTATTCACGATTATTTTAAGTAAACTCTTCCGAGATATTTACCTGACCGACTCAAGAACTATTTTCGTGAGATAAGAAACTTTTCTCGCGAACGTTTCTCGCGGGGGATTATGCAAACCGGGCAAATGCCCACAGGAAATTCGGAACGACCAGTCCACAATTTTCTAGAAAAGCAGATCCTAACGTTTTTGTGGAGGATAGGCAATCAATAAAAGGCTCGAACTGTGGCAGATCGTTTTGCATCCAGGGTAGTGTCGACTCGACGCAATCTTGTGGCTTTTCACGACTAGAGGAACTGGGGCCGATTCGTACCAGGTAGAAATGCCGAAAGGAACAGGAAGTTTCCGGAATTTCCAAAATATTTGACCAAAATATTTTAAACGAGTATCCAGAATCTTTCTGTTCCATTCGATTTTGAACCGGAATTTCTGGAAATTTTGGTCGAATGGAACGCGTCCCAAATGATCCTAATTCTCGAATTCGGCTGTCTACATAAAGCCAGTTTAAGGCATCCGAAAAACCTGAAAAGCAAAACGTAACGGCAACAAAATACAAGAAACTCTTTTTGCACGAAGTTGGAACCATGAGTGATATCCCTTCCCCACCCCCTCCCCCAAAAAAATTCCATAAACAGCTCTTTATGGGGTTCGAAAATCGATGAAACCAGACGAAGGGGGATATACCCACCCGATACGTCAACAAGCTTTTCCAGTTTATTAAAAAAGTCGAGGTTTTACCAGTCTAGCCGACACTATGCAAACTCAATTTACATTGGTAATTGAAACTCTTTGGATTATGTAAATGACAGTATAAAATAATTTCCACGTGTATTACTCCATCACTCAACTCGAGGGCGCGAAAGCCAACAGTTTGGTGACCCACCCTTCCACCCAACGAGTGATTCGGGCTTGATCTAGCTATTCACTTCTATTCTTGCCTGGTCTTAGGCTTGCCCCAGGCCAGAGCGATTCTCCATAACTTATTACAATGTCATGATTAACAAAACCTAGGTTAGAATATTACACTATTTCTCTGAAAAAAAAAATGATTGTTGCCAAAATTACAGCAGGATTTTTGTTTACTGCAATGAAACTCTTTTTACCCAGGGTAGAATATCACAATATTATCTGCCCAAGAGAGGCATGGAATAAGATATTCATTTAATGTCTTCTCGTGAGATACTGCCGTACATGTACCTGCACAAGTCTCCCTCTGGTTTACACACACCTGAAAAATCGGCTCCTGTCTGTACTAAAAAATCAAGTATTTCTTGAAATATTCACTTCGGGTAGTCTTAATTAGGAACAGACCAGCTTAATTTTTTAATTTTTCTTTGGGACGAAAGCATAATTACTTTCTGAAAGTGTAAGCTTTAAAAACAAGGGGTTTTTTACAGTTTTGCCTCTAACGTTCAAGGTACAGATACTTCAGATATACAGTTTTTCTATGGGAATCAGATGTTATATGATTTCCCGCCTTAAAAACGGCGTCATGAATTCAGGTTTTATGGAAATTATTTAACTTTGGAGTCGTGATGAATTTTGGAATCCCTCATAGGTTTTATTTAATGAACAAAATGGCGCCCGACGGCATGACAAAACGACTTTTCGTGTATTTTTCCTCGTTTGCGAAGTGTTGCAAACTTTAGCCAAGGTCTAATGAACAACATGACAGAAATGGAAGAGGGTTAACTTTAAAATAACAGGCAAAAAATCCCTCACTCGCGTGATTGTTTCAACGGTTACATTTTATTTTACTTTCGTATTTGTTTATTGAAACCCTTAACATATCCCTCAATCATACATCTGCTATCTAATATCTTCTTCACACCATGGCTTAGATCTGTATAAAATTGCTTTGCGCTTAACTTTTGTAAAACCTAGCTTTATCGTTTTGAAAGCTGAAATCAGTAATTGTCTAGTTTTATGCCACCGCGAGTTTAGCTTAACTCCCTAAGTTAGGGTCAACAACGTAGAAGGCTAAATCCATTTAATATTTGCCTTTTATCGTCGTTTTAGCTGCAAACGGTCATTACAATATGGTTGAATTACAATCGTTTATCTATTAGCCTGACCAGACTGCCCGGAATATTATCAGAATTGTGGACGTGAAGACCTTATGCTTCTACATTTTAATTAGTGTTTCATAAGACTAAGAAGAAGATCATTAAGATTTTTTACGCATACGTTGCAGACAAGGTAGTCATTCACGTACGTTAGCTATTTGCACAAAAGTACGTCCGCAATGCGTGCGTGTGAAAATGGAATTGAGCCATGTGCCATGAGAACATTTTGGGATTTTACTATCAGATGACTAAATTTTACATGGCATCTGTATCACACGTACGAATTGCTGACCTATTTAATATTCGAATTCGCGCTTCATCGTTATATTACAAGTACAATAGCATATCCTTAGAGTCGATCCAAAATTATATAAACACCCGTTGGCCGGCCACTATGTCGATTTTTCGTTAAACTATAGTGACTTCGTTTACAAATGCAAGAGATTAGTATCCACCGGCTTTGTAGATACTTAAGCAATATAAATTACATCAATGGCCAGCTTTTTTCAGACATCCTGAAAATAATTCCATGTAATATTTATCTGTTCAATTGGTCTAATACTCTAAAGGGAATGAACTAAAAAATCATGTCTTAGATGGGCTGACCACTTTACCAACTTACTCTGACCTCTGAAAAGTGGTGTTTATACAATTTACTTCAGTTTGGGGGCAGAAACAAATCGCAAAGTTGTGTATAAAACCACACCAGCTCTGTGGGGATTGCGAGGGTTTCGGGTTCCCTGAAAAAGATCCCTTAAATTAATAATTATTTTCAAGTAGACCTATTTCAAGGGGACTTCTGAGAAGTCTGCAGAAGCCGGTTGGTCTGTAGAATACACATCTTGAATCCTCACAAGAATGGGAATGTTTGTTTTTGAGAAAGCAATTTTTCGCCCTTAACAGCAGATTAGTTAGTGTTCCAGAAAGCTTGCCAAGATCAAAGCATGGAAATATAACAGAATGCACTCCTGATTGTTTTTTCACATAATCACTACACACATAATCGTTACAAATTAGATTCACGCTATTGTTTGTCCAAACTCTGGACAATTAATGAAACAACCGCTCTTTGCACTGGTGTTGCACTGGGACTTCGCTGAACCAATCAGAATCGAGTAGTGTCATATATGTATATTATCGGTCGGTAGTTATTTGGCGTTCATAAACATGTCCCCATAATTCGCCGATGGGACGCAGTCCTTGTAAGTGGTCGAGGCCTGTCCCCATAAGAGTGTCCCCACAAGAAACATTCAAATTTTCCTAATTGCAATGGAGCGTTAAACAGACGAGGTGACAAGAAACCATCGCCTTGACAATTTTTTGGATATCTGCTTCAGACGAGGTAGTCCTCGCAAGAAAAGTAGGGAGACGTAGACTTCACGTTCACGTAATGCCCTTAATTGTTGCGTTACTCTATTTGCACATTATTAAAACAATTTTTGAACCTTTCTCTCCCAGAATCGACCTCGTGTCTAGTACGCACGTGAATAAAACCCCAGTATGTGGCCTGATCAAATGATTGCTTTTGAGTAGTACCAAGAGAGAATAAAGGGTAACAGAGTTAATCTCTATAAAGGCCTTTCTCCCAACATAATCCTCTCGAGATATTTTTAGACAATGGCCAGTCATTTTCAGCACCCATGCGCATTGTGGGCTCGTTTTAGGAGGGGGCGGTGGAAAGGTATGAAAACGAATGTAAAGCTGCTTGAGCTGCACAGGTGAACAAAATCTGCTTCACAAGATTGGCTATTGCTATACTCTCCCGGGATTTCTGATACCGGAATTGATCTAAACATTACTTGTGAGGGATCACCTTGGGAATATGGTCTATCTTACCACTCATCCTCTCTTGGTGGTACTGTTTATTATGCTGTACAAGTGGCTAAAGTTTTGAGTCTGTAAATAAAACATCACGTGGCCGTTTCAGTGAATACTGATGAGAAGAACGATCAAGTATTGTAGACTTAAATATGAAAGTAATTTAAGCCTCGTACTCTAAGGGATAACAGAGCTAAACTGCTCAAAAAGGTTTCCATCTGACACAGGTAGTACGTCTGTAGATTACACTATGGCCTAAGTTTTATATTCTCTTACAGCTACATCACTTCTGTCGAAATGTTCTCTATTCAAAATTCATTTTGCTGGGTCATGTGGGAGCTACTTCTGAGTTTTGTCGTTTTGAACATTTTTTTCCCTGATAAAGTCCCAGAAGAAGGTATCTACCGAATTCCACCACAATCAAAGAAACTTTTAACGTTACAGCTATCAGTCTCAATTTGGCAAATATTCTCCTTTGATAAATATTCTCCCCTAAAGCTATAGACTTTAAATAACACTGAAGAAGCAGCTTCCAATCTATAAATTACGACATGGCAATTTTAACATCCGCTACTTGTGAATACTCAGTCCAATGCAGGCCCATTTCTATCTTAAGGTCCGTTTCAGACTGTTAGAGTAAATAGCCGATCTTTTCTGCTTCGCGTTCTTTGATTCACCCTTTGACCTTCCTTTCCATTGTCATGTTAACTTTTCGTTAATGTACTTGCTGACTATCGTCTGTGATTTTAGGGGATTTCCTGCTTACTTGTCATAAAGGATTAGTAGTCTTTATAGCGGAGCAGTAAATGTCGTTTGTTAGAAATTACACTGTATCTGTCTCCACTGTGTTTTACACTGTAACTCCGTGATCAACGTTATTCTGTTGGCAGTTCCCGTTCTCTTTTTCCGAACAATAATCGAGGCAGCCCCAAAATTTTGTCCATGACAGAATTTTCCGAGGCATTCTGTGGTTCAAGAGCATCAGCATTGCTATCATTGGCATTTCCTACCTCTGAAGTAAGTAAACAAAACACCGTCAGCTACACAGTTAGGTTTCACTGTGTTAGTAAAGAGGTTATGTAGAGAATGATAGGAAAGAACAGTCAAAGCAGAAAAAGTGCAAGTCAAAGATACAGAAATATTCCTCCACCCCCAGAGTAGTTAGAACAGCTTCAGTACATTAGAACCCAGAACCCTAAGACATAAACCACTTCCAAAAGAGATAAAGATATAACAAAAGATGATTGCCGCGCGCTACAATTAACTATTTCATGGCCCTACATTAGACTGAGCTCCCCAAAATACTGGTTGTGATTATCATGTTAGGTTTTCTAATCTGTGACGCGAAAACAGAGAACTTCTGTTTGTTTCAGGGATTACCAGTCTAGTCTCATGATAGACTTCCACCTTCCACCATTGTGGTTAAGATATATCTACACTGCGGTTGAACCATCTCCTGACGGTATAACTACATATACATGTTTGTTTTTGCTTTTTCTTTCTCTTCCATCTGACATAGACCGAGCCACACCGGTTTTTCTTAAATTAGGATCTGGAGCTGCGGAAGAATAGGTGCCTTTCGCTACGATACTATAAAGATCATCATCGGAACTGTCTGTTGGTAAATCTGGGGGCGGAGGCGAGAAAGGGTGAAAAGATGAAGTTTCTGGAGTGATGTTGTAAGAATGCCGGTCAGATATACGCAAACTGGGGTTATCTGCGTATGTTTCTGGCAAAGCATCCAAAGGGGAAAGAAGTTCCCCCGTGCTAGGAGGTCGCAGCGTACCTTTTTTAGCATCTTGCTCCTGAGGAGAGCATTTTTCAGAAGAAACATTCCTGCGCTGTAGAGTACCGCCTGGTATGCTCCCTTGGTCCCTGCTTAAGCTTTTACCGCTTCCATCTTTTTGCCCTGACTCGATGTGCTTCTGCCAAATATCGCTAGGTTTATTGTTGTAATTTGGGTTTGTTGTTATATTCGGAGCAGCATTATTTGTCGGTTTCTCCTCACTCCATTTTCTGTTTAATTTCGGGGTGTTCCGATGGGCCGAGTAAGGTGTTGGTGTTCCCGCGTTGCCGTCAGATGCCAATGCTACATTAGACGGATTGGAAAATTTCACTGGGGAGTTCGGATTTGCCCGCTGATATGACCCTGAATTTTGTGAGGGTGTGCTGGGTGCCTCACCAGTGGTCCAGGGTTGTTTCACCGTATGACCAAGAGAGTTATACTGTGCACCTCTAGAGGGTGATGGCTGTTGCGTTACACCTCCGGGGCTTTGCTGCCTGTTGTTCAAATTGCCAATTGTAGTGGGATACTGATTTACCAAAGTACCGTCTGGAACCGATCTCGCTGGCGAGGAGTTGCTTATAATCCCAGGGTTAGATGTTCCATTGGCAGGTATTGCTTGTCCATGTGGAGGCCAGTTAAGAGGATTTCGCGCGGGCGATTGATTATATGCTGCATTTCCTGTAGCTGCCCTCTGGCGGGGTAGGGTTCTTGCGGGTGACTGACTTTGCAAAGCGTGATCTGATTGCGTTCCGTGTCGATGGTGATGAGACACGTTTCCAGCGCTGAGGTGACGAGGAAGTCGTACTCTCTCGTCAGGATAATCAGGCATGCCTTGACTGTGGTGCCGTTCATGACTACGAGATACATTACCGGTGCTGTTGGCTCTTCCGCGTCGTGGTGTCCCGGTTCTGGGCTCACTTAGAGTACGACTTCGACATGGAGTAGATGGAAGGCTGGAAACCGCGTCACTTCCACGCTGATTACCTGGGTTTGAATTGGTGATCGAGCCTGAAGGTTTGTTACTATTGCTACCGTTAAACAGAGGGTTGACATGAATACCTGTTCCATCGACTTTCTTCACTGTTCCATTTTCCATACCAGAATATCTGTTTTAAATATTTAAAGGCATTCATCAGTGAGATTGACAGTGTAACTTTTTAAGCAACAGTTAGTTTTGAACATGAATGTCTGGGAACCCATCTTATTCACTGTTTGACTCATGTAAATGATTTATCACTCGCAGCATTATCGCTCCCGAACGTGAAAAGGGATCGTAGATAACATTCCCAATAAACAAATAAAATATGTGCTGAAAACGTGAGGCTGCTTTGTTAAATAGCTCATTTACTTTTGTCAACTGCATTCAAACACATTTTCACCTTCATCAGGTGTCGACCCGAAAAACTCTACTTTGATTCGGCTGAATGCAAATAAGATGAGTTGCAACAGTCACCCTACGACAAAAACGCCCTCCCAAAACCATAGTTCCTTACTCCAGACAGATATAAAAACACTTGGCGACTCAAGATCTCATTCTGTACATGTTGCGCTCTTGGCTTTGTTGTTCGTTTGGATTTGTTATTCGTTTGCCTTTGATGTTATTAGGGGATTTTTTCTTCCTTTTTTCCTTTCACTCTTGATATTTTGATGCAAACTCCAAAGTCTTTCAAACGATAAGCCCAGAATTAATGAAATGAGTCTCGGTTTCTCACCTATCGATATTGAACTCTTTGGGAACATGATTATTTACGTCATGGGCGGTGAATACAACCTCAGGTCCTTTTGGAAGCATTCCATCGGGTGCTTCCTCCGCGTCGGGTAATTTCTCACTTTTTCCGGGGACATGTCCGTTCTGGTTAGTTGTCTTCGTATCCTTGGGTGGAGCTATGAATCTTTTGGGTTGGTGCATTATGTCAAGCTTCAGGAATTCCTTCTTTTTCTGGAGGGTTAGAAAGCAAGCTACAACTGCCACCATTATAATTGCTGCTCCCAATGCGCTCAGGAGAAACACCGTCGTGTACGTCGAAGAATTGTCTGCAAATGATTAAACCAAAAGTTGTAAAATAGTGATCTATTGTTCGTCTGCAAAAAAATGCGATAAACACCTGAAGGACGTTTCATTTGTTCCGCATCGGAATGTAGGCTCTCAGTGATGACTTGGAATGATCGGAGAATTACTAGGAAACCGGACAACTGCTGGACCGACAAGTATTCGCGAGATCACTGTCTGATTTCTCAAAAAGTGTATATCTGTGGTCCATAATACTTGGATATCTTTTGTATCCCTTATTTAATCGGGGTATCTTTTTATCTTCTGGTCCAAATTAATGTTGTAATTGTTGTTTTTGTTGATGATGTTATTCCTGTTGTTTCCTCCTCCTACCCCGCGAGTAAGAAAAGTATGATACTCAGGTTAGCAACGCACACCAGAATCTACAACCATAGTACGACTGGCTCTATCCATCAAAAAGCGAATTATGTCATGGGAATAGCAGGCCAAGCATTGTCATGGGAATAGAAAGCCAAGCATTCCAGAGAGCTAGGTGCAACTTCAAAAACTTCTATGGCGTACGGATATTTACTACAAGCACAAGAGAATCCTAAATACTTCAAATAAAAGAGGATCCTAGATTCTCTGTGTTCTTAACCTTGTTGCTACCCTTAATACACTAACGTTATTCACGTGTAATTTGTATATGCGTATCTCACCTTTCATGTGAAGAAACCAAAGGTAAAGTGATCCTGACACACCTATGACGGCCTCTGGTCTTGCCACCCCCATGACTTCTGGTGCACCACTGGAAATTGTCTTGGATGAAGGTCCCCTGTGAGTTGTCGGTATAATTGGTCGTAAAGTGGTGGGTATGGAGGTAAGAGTCCCGTTTGGTAATGTGCAGTTGGTACAGTTCACTTGTATCGTGATTGGTACACCTGTGGACGTGGTTGGATTCTTAGACTTTTGGTGTCGTTCAGTGGTTATTGTTGTATTTGTTAACACAATAGGAATGGTTATTGGTACACTAGCTTCAGAAGTTAAGACCGTAACGTTCGGTTTCAACGTAATGACACCTTTACTTACCGTCTTTGGTTCAGTGATCGTTGCCCGGGTGCGTTTCTTAGTCGTTTTCGGTTTAGAAACGATTGGTAACGTTGTCGGTGTCACTTTAGTGGGCTTGTTAGTCATCGTTACCGGCGCTTTTGTCGATAGATTGGTAGACGATAGAGTAGAAAGTTTGGAAGTTGTCTCAGCGAGGGTTTTCGACCCAGAAGTGTGCTTTGTGGACTGAGGTGCTTTAGTTGTGCGTGTTCGACTCTTTCTAACAGTAGAATTAGTGCGACTTTTTTTTCGTTTGGTCAAGGTTGTTACTCTCTTACGTGTGGGTGTTACTTTGGGTGAAGACGTGGATAAAGTGACAGGAGTAGTGCTGTAACTAGGTGTTGTAGTGTATAGAGGAAGGGTCCTGATTTTTAATTCATGTTTGTTCACTGAAGAAGAAAAAGGAAAGAAGAGAAGTATAATCGTGAGAGAAAAGGTCGGATCTTAAGTTGCAAGTGAGACAATTTAAAGAGATGGCTACAGAATACAAGAAGAGGAGATTCCAAGGAGGCTGTTTGAAATTCAGGAAATATGTGGACAAAATTGTTGCATTACCATTTTTTTGTACTGTGTCACCACACTCCAAGAGAAAATTTGGGCCATGAGTCGAAAAGCGACAATAAGATGTAGTAATTTAATAACTAAAAAAATACTCACCACAGGCGTAAATAACTTTAAGAACTTTGTAAACTCCTTTGCAGTGATTTCCAAAGTAAGTTTTATTTGCGGTAACAGTACAACGCTTTTTCTTGTCACACAGTTTCATAATCCGTACGGTGATATTCTTCAAAGGGCATTTTGAGTAGGCGTTTGTGTCATTAGCCTGAATCACTGAGTCATCGACGAGGGGCTTTTTAAAAGGACAGACAGTGTCACCATACTCCTCACGTCCGTAGGTAGCAGTATAAATAACCATTGCAAGAGACGAGTTTCTGCAATTCCATTTGACCGTCGTTCCTTGGCAGATGACCTTGGAGAACGTGCGTCCTATGTCCTCTATACGAACCTCTAAAACGGAACGAGACGATCAGTTTCTTGCAAGCAGTCAGAAAGGGAATTTATGTCAAATATCACAATCCCCATTCCCTGCAATCTTCCATCACACTTTGTTTAGTAGAGATATTAAACAGTACATTATGGGTAGAGCAACTGGATTACGAAGAACTGAGAAATATCAGATTGAAAGGTACTAAGATGGAAGACCTGCTTAACCAGAGCTCTGTTACGATATCCCATAAGAGCACTACAGTAAATATACCGAGACTACTAAGGACGACTTTTCTTTTGATACGAAGACAACCTTTTGCTTTTTCTCGTCCGTACTAATGAGATCAGGAGACGAGACAGAAACTCACTCCAAATTTAAACTTATAGAAGCTTGTAAAATACCGGCCAAAATCTCATTTTTTCCGAAGGAAAGGAATCTTCGAAAATTGGCTGTTTGGGGCAGAAAGTCTCGGAGTCATGTCAACATTTTTAATTTTTGAACATGTGCTATCGGTATGTTGCGCTCCCTTAGAGACCCGGGTGACAAACTTGGAGGAAAGGTGAAAAGCTGCAACAAATTGTGGTTTCTGCGTATTCTCATAGATGTTGCGGTCGCGTTTTCTCTCTTCTAAAACAAACATCTCTAAATACAGCGTCATTCTGATCGTTATGAAGGAAAGTAAAACATTCAACTGAAAACATTTAAGTGAGTATTTTAGCAGATGGAATGTGCAAAAAATATATTTTGGCATTCTTTGCTAATATCACATGAGAAAGCCATTAATTACTCCAAAAAATGGGATGGTGAAAATTCAGTCCCTGAATAATTAGGCGCGATTTTCGGACTTGACATGTTTCTATCGATACACAGTCAATGGCTTTAAAGGACTCACAGTATATTCTAAACGTTTCAATTGAACTGCGACATGTTGAAAGAAAGGCATTCTTTGGCATCAAAAAAGGAGGAAATTTGAAAATGGTTCATTGTTTGGAAAAAAGTTGTTTCTTCCACAAATAACTGATGTTTTTTTCCTTGGCACTGAAAGATGTCAGTAGTTAAGACAGCTGGAAAGAATACACGCTACCTACCAGGGGACGACTTTGTTAAGAATATAATTTCATTCTGCTTTGTTTTCACGCCATTTGCATTTTTCATTTGATTATGGACGTTCAATTTGGGTCCACATGAAAATTGCCGCAAGATCTTTGTGAAGGGATGTTTACATCTATGGCCAAAAACAACTCCTTCCGAACCAATTGCTCTTCTTCGTGTGCGGTGAAAAGAATAACTTGATGATTTTCTCCCGTGATCTTTGCTTCCAGCCCTCGTGGATCGGCAGGCTTGGAGACAAACCGTGACGTATAATTTATGGAGAATGGTCTCGTACTCTACGTATATTCTAGCAAGCGTTTACATTTACAAACAGTTTCGTACGTGTCTGTCATAAAAAATGTATGATGAGCAAGTGTTATTTATGCTCGAAAGCTATAGTTTTACATTTCGTGGGAGTACTTCATGGAAATTCTTCAAGTTAAACTCTAATTGGATATCCAGGCGTGCCGAGCAATGAAAGTTCTAAAATATTAAAGGATGTTGTTCCAGAAATTAAAGGTTCTGATCAATTATCTGACTTTCAAACAAGTGTTGAGAATTTTGATTCTCCTAAACATCAAATGAAGGATAACAGAAACACTAAAGAATACAGATATCGTTATTCTATGAAAATATAAATTTCAAACCTTACGACAGAATCACACATTTGTTAAAAAACCTTCGTCTTTGAAACTAAGGCTTTCTAATGCAAATGTTTCTCTTCTTACTAAAAATAGCGTAAAGAAAATGAATTGACTACAGAGCATATGACAAGACCCAAAGAGACTTTTTATTAGCTGTAATTAAAGACCGTCCGATAATGCCTACAGATGTGTTCATTCCTGAACGAGGGATAAGCGTGTTTACAAAAGTTGCGTAATTATTGGACTTTATTCGGAAATAACTTCCCTTATGGAGCTGACGCGAAAAGTGTTAATGAAAATAACACAAAGAAGAGCAATTATCGGTAATAACGACACTAAGAAAGCAACTCAAAAACCACGGTTTTCAAATTTTTCGTCTCATTTAAAAATGCGCCCGATTGAGAAAGCTCGTTAGGGTTCCATTGAATTTCTCGTTGGGCCTGTTGAGTTCACGTTGAGTTTCTTTGGGGCATGTTGAGCTCAGACACAACTCATTTCTGTATTGCATATTTTATCCGGTTAAAAAAATGCTTGTTTTTGTATTATTCATATCGCAAATCTAGCCACGTTTGTTTTCACAATAGACGCTTGTGGCTTTCAACTTTCGCATCGCCTTCTTTCATTTGCCATTTTTGGAAATTATTGAAGGTCGCAACACTGATTCATTTTGTTGGGCTATGTCGTATATTTCCTTAAAAAATGGAATTATTTTACCTTTTTCCCAGTCAAGAAACTCACGCGAGGATGAGCTTGTTGTATACATTTGCGGTCCAGAAAGGGATACTAAGTGAGTGTCAGATTTTACCACAAACACTGTCTAACAATGCTTTTCTAATTTTTCTCGTTTTTTCTTACTGTACAATTAACTTTTCAAAAGAATTCGAACCATTCACAAACCCAACACTATCAAAGTCACAATAGTATGGCGCGGACTTAATAATCACCCCGAGCTTCGCGATATTTATTGAGGTGACGAGAGTTAAAAAAGCAATATTTTTGCCCTTTCATTTCCAGATTTGCCTCAACTGTTACACTAAACGGGAAATAAATGATTTCGCAAATTTTGTGCTCTTGGAAAACTAAAATTCCACGCGCAAACTGATATAATGCTGGTCGCTGCTACGACCACAGACAACCCAGGTTACTCAGACGGGATGCAAGCAAAAAATAACATTAGCTTACCTCCATTATTAACCGAGACGGTCAGCATCAGCACAAGGATCACAAGGCTAATCTGGGTAAGGCAAAAACAAGCAGATTAAATACCTGTAGCTACAAGGAGATGCGCCGCATTTCAAGCCTGAAGCATGTGAAAACATTTCACCAACTTACCCTTGCAAGCACCGCTAAAGAATTAAACATAATCATCCTGAGATGTGGTCATTGGACTCTTCCGAACTCCTCGAGAAGCCGGGAAATTATCCTCTTCTTCAACGCATACACAGGAGCGAATTTAAAGTTGTGGATATTGTTGTCACCCAAATTGACTTGTCCGTCCGGGTATGCGAAGTTTATGGTGATTTTCATTAATTTTAATGCGCTTTTAGAAAGCAGAGCTGTCGTCCAATTTGAAAGGTGTTGTGGCCGCTGAATCAAATTTCGTCCGAATGTCAGTTGATAAACAATCGATGTTTGGCGAGATCTCGACGATAAGCCGCAAAATCTCTTCGGAGAACCCCTGATCGATTTGATCTAAGGTGCTAGGTGTTAAAGTGGTGAAAACCGCTTAATTCCAAGGTAAACTAAGCAGACATTTCTGATTTTCTACACAAATTTAATTTAATCGTTTCACCACCTGCTTAGAAGTATCACCTGTTTGCCTAATATGGGTAATGAGTTGTCAAATACACCAAGCCATAATTGTAGTCGTAGGTTGACAATTATAGACAGGGCACAAAGCCCATTGGAACTGCACAAAAGGCAAACAAAATCAAATTACTTGAGACACTGGACTGTGTTTACAAATTTACATTTAGGAGGCATTCTTGGTCGCACTGCAAAGTGGTATAACAAGGGCGCGTGGCGAATCGCACGAGGATACAAATTGCCAATTTCAGAGCAAAATTCTACAAAGTGCTTAAGTGAAGTGCAAAGAAAACGTGTTCGAAAGTACTTGTGGATGATGTTTGATCGCAGTGACCATGGCACTGTTCTGTCGATGCAAAAACATAATATGCAAACTGATATCTTGAGCAATAAGTTTCGTGTTTCTAGGCCGTGTGATAAGTCTCAGATGTCTCTTAGAATACAACAAAGCGTCTCGAAAACCACTTAGTCACTGATCGTTTGTGATAAGTTAAAAAAACGTCAAACTATAAAATTCTTTGTGGAAAGTAATTTTAACAGTTTTTCTTCGAGAACAAAGTATGTTGTTCTGGCTATTTCTTCAAGAAATTACCTCAGATAACCCTAAAGCCATTCTTTTCCTTCCTTTTTGTCGTCAAATACAACTTGACTTTTTTGATCAGGATTGTTTTGCAGCGCCTCCATAAAGCAAGCCCAAAACAGATTGGTTTGCTCGCTTTATGAAAAAATATTACGAAAATTCTTATTTATTTCAATGAGTTAAATGTCTATTCAGGGATCCTCTCCTAATCTATTATTAATCATTCAATTTTGAAAAAATGTTTGTAAAACTGAAGCAGTTGAAATTTCTTTTCCCTATTTCTCCTCCCTTGTAAAATAAAAAAACAAATAAGCTCTGTTTAAGTTAGAGCTCCCAATTTCTCATGGGGAAGGTGGCCTTCGTAAGCAGAAACCTAAGATTTAATGGTACACCAGCTGACGAGTTCATGTGTGTAATATTGGATGGTTGAATACGATATCTCTTGTTCTGTTTAAAACCATTTCTCCTTGCAAATGGCTACGACTCTTTAAAAGTTTGTTGCGAGAATTTGATCTTGCATCAAGACTACACTCTGGTGTCAATTATTTTGTCTATTTGGCGTCTGATTGATAATGTGCTGATATTCTACAGGGAAATTAGTTGATGATCACTGTTTTGACTTTCAAGGTCACAGGATGCCTAAAGACCAATACTCGGAAAAAGAAAATTAACACGTTCATGGTACATGTTTATGATATTAGCATTCCGCAGAAATATCCCGACAAAATAAGGGCCACGAACAGCCTAATATGTTTGGATGAAAAGGTGTTAGTCTGTGCGCCAGAATAGATATTGCAAATTGGATCTGATATATGCTCGGTAAACACGTTTCGTTTAACGTTAGTAACGTAACATCGTCACCATTCTTCCTCTAGTTGGCTGAGATTCAACTGCCACACAAATGTATACCTTTAATATCACCGTCGACTAACTTTCATTGTCAACTGCTTACGGATCAAATGAAATTTTAACACTAAAAAGGTGGAATGATCGATTGAAAGCAAACTCATAACGAAAGTGCATCACAGCGCGTAAAAAATACACGGCAATACTTAAGGATCAGGAAGACGTTTCGAGCGGCTTGTTTCGTATCCGTCGATAAAGAAGCGTTCCGTGAGACCGTGGCACTCGGCTAAATCAAACTGTTATACCCTTAATTTCACCACAACTCTGGCTCACAATGGACCCGTTGACCCTCCTTAATGTAATATGACGACTGAAAAACCTTGCGATAACCTCGAAAAACCGAGGCCAAAGGACATCTGGATGCCGGTGTTCGACCTTATTCGAAAAAGTAAGAAAGTGACAAGTGACTCCTGTTCCGAGAGAAACTGGAGCCTACCAATATGCAAAACGAATGCCGGAGCATTCACATAGACTTTTCTGGCTCTCTTTTACCTTTTTGGTTAAAAAGATGGCAAGAGACTACGTAACAAAACTATAGAATTGAAAAGCTCTCACAAAAGCACTGTTTGTTCCATTCAGATAAATCGTTCAATGCTGACCTGAATCATATGGACCTTACTCCTAAGGTAACCTCTCTCTAGTTATTTGTGGATTACTGCTGGTCACATAAATTTCGGGAGGGTCTACAAATATTGATCAATGGATAGCCCAAGCCGCTGTACATGCATTTTCATTCCCCACTAAAACATCCACGCAGCGTTTCTGGTAGCATTTTCCATGGAAGAACTGGGTGCCATGTCTAAAAATAACTTAATTGGGATTACCTTGGAAATAAGGCCTATATGGAGTATTAACTTTCTTAGCCTTCATCCTCTCTTGGCTGATGGAGCGGGGGTGTCTGGTCGTTGCATGCAGGCGCCTGTCCGTTTTTTTCGGCCGTCTGTTTGTTTGGTTTGGTTGTGCTCGGGTATTTGTTTGCTTTGCGCTCGTTTGACTTTTTATCTCTTGGCCGTTCATTCAGTTTTGTTGATTGAACTGGGTTCTCTGCTTCATAATCATACACTTATAAAGTTCCAAAATGTACTAAAACCTAGCAAGTGCCGAAACTCCTTTGTTATAGTATCAGGAAAGGCATCCCCACAACGATGGAAGTTTTTCCTTCGTTTAACAGATTTAAACAAATGCCTGAACATATGACTAATAACGCTTCATATTCAGTAGTGACACAGCTAATGGCCTTTTTTAGCTTTGGCGGTTTGTAGCGCCATTTCAGACCATGTGATGATGCTCTTGAGAATTCTGGCTTTCAATTTTTCAAATAGTTTCGTGTATATGAATAAATAATTTTTAGATGGATAAAAGAATAATTCTCTAGAGAATGTCACGTGGCCTGTAATGGGAGAATAAACTACCCAAGCTTAAAAGGTCTATTTCATTTAAAAAATGAATCTAGAGGCAGCTGTTTACCACGATTTAACTATTTCCGTACAGTGCTCAATATTCTCTTTTGACTCATTGATTTTCAATAAATCTTTCGAAAATTGTCAAGATTTTCCTTCTTATTTTCTAATTTATTTATTACGTACGACAATTTGCCAATTTTACAGTAGTCAAACATGAATCAAAAATATCATAATACAAAAAAATGCAAACAAGAATTTCTTTCGACACCCTGGTTTAAACCGTTCTAATTTCTCATTAATGCCAATTTTTGAAAAGTCTTCTACTGTGAACAAATTTTTCTAAATTTTATGTTTTTTGCAACATTTTGCTAATAGTACAATACAACTTGGACATGACAAGCACAAAGGACCACCCGCACTTATCAACCTTCGCCATGTTTTTAAAATGATAAAAAATCTTACTCATTTTTTCTTAAGATAGTTGGAAATAATGTTGTCATTATAAGACTGGCTCTTGCCGACTTTTGGAGTACCGCGATATTGACTCAACAACATAAACATTAAAGCAGACAACAGCCAAACAGTTTTGGAATTCAACGCCGGTCGATATCTGCGGTCAAAAGTTTTGTTTGAGTACATCTTCAAGATACATTTCAGAATTGATATCATTTACGACGTGAGAAATAAGAACGGTCGAAGTCTCATACAATTTTACCAACGGCCACGAGCAAAGGCCACGTTTACGTTATTTTATCTCTTTAGCTTTTTCTTTCTTTCAAGTTTATTCTGCCATCTATTGTATATCATTGGCTAAATCGTAGAAGGCGGCAATTCTTTTGATTCTACGCCCGAAAATAAGGCAAATGGTGGAAAGAGGCAACCTTTTCACTATGAGTTTGGACAGCAAAGTCTTTAGCTTCTTTTTTCGTCAAACCGATTGGTTTTGCAATTTATTTGTCCAACAAATGGAAAATTGAAAGCCAAGTAGGAATAATCTAATTGTTTTAGTAGAATTCTAAATAATTTCTTTCAAAAAACGATTTCCAATTATTTCTCTACAAATTAAAGGCGGTATAAACCTGGGGGTACAAAACTTCACGCTTTGGCTAAATCGCGCGCGCAACGAATTGTTGTTTGAAACTTGCAAATGTTTCCACATGCTCATCAGTACGTTGAAAATTTTGATGTCTTAAAGTTTCGTAACGGTCCATTTTTCTACTCTAGCGTTGCTCGGAATTAAATTATCAAGTAATATATTCTAAATCTTCCACGAAGCATCGGAGAAGTGAGAAAATGTTACCATTATGTGGACATTACCATCATGTGGACATCCTCTTCCACCCAGTGTACTGCACTAATTAAAAATTAGATCATGATATGAAGTCGAGAGGTTTATGAGCTGATATTTGATGAGCCTCATCAACTTTCACCCCATAGAAGTCAGAAATCAGTTCCATTTAATGACGATTTCCCATTATTTTCCTACGTAGTATTTAACTCCTAGTTTATCGTGAAAATCGCGCGGTCTGATTTGTCGTTTGAAATTTACAGTTGTTTACAGCTCAACAGTTTTTTTGGAGAATGTTTCGCAGCAGCTGAATTGTCACTTTTTTACTACCATTGAAATATATGTATATTAAATACTTATCACACGAGTAAATCGAAATTTTAATGTCAAAAAAAAACCTTAATGTCCTTTATTTTTTTTTTTTTAGCAATTTACTTATTTATTTGCTTTTAAATGTTCCTCCGAGACTTCGGAGAAACGACAAAACGTCGCCAATTTGTAAGCGACCTGCAGCCACTAAACACTAATGGTTGGATAGCTCAGCCAATCAGATTACAGCATTTGCATTATATTAGGAGTAGAACTCTACTTATGAAAATTAGTTTATGGTGCATGGTGTTTTAGACAGGGGTAGACTAAAGTTGAACAATTTTTTGTTAAGTTGATAGATTGTCATTCATCCCATCCGGCCAATATTGAATCATTAGTCATTACACATAGATTGTCTTTTTGGATATTAAGCTCTTTAAAGACTAAGATTGCGTTTCCCTTTCACTACCCTTCAAAAATTTATCGCTCGATGATTTACTTCGAAACCTATTGAATTTTTTTTTTCGTTAAGTTAGTCGGTACACCACGCCTAGGAAATTTGAAAACGCAACTTTATTTCCACGCTAATATAATCCGACACGAAAATGGAGCTTTTCGAAAACGTTCTTCCAACCGGAAGAATTTGAAAACGCCAGCTTTGCGTTTAAGTGTGGACGGAAAACATTTAGAAATCGGAGCTTTCCAAAAACGATAACGTTGCGATAATCTTGTAATTTCCCTGCCCGTGTTTTCCTCAGACAAAAATCCAAAATGACCAGTGATTGTGGCGTTTTTAAATTTCTCCGGTGTATAGTATAGCCGGAAAACATTTGATGCGCTTTTAGTGAAAACGCCGTTCTCAAAGTTCTCTGGTGCAGTGTGGACGGAGCCTTAGTCTGCAAAAGCACTTCAACAGCAGGCAGCCCAGATAGCCTTGCGCGACCGCAAGCACTTTTCTTTGTTATTTACTCAACGTGAAGAGTACGCAATAGAATTTGTAGGTATCTTTATCTTGATTTATCAATATTTTTAGGAAATCCATGTTTATTTCAAAACAATTTAAATGTCAGAAGGAAATGAACAGCAATTCGAGAAAAATTGGATCGCGTACTTCCTTGTTTCCACGTTCTAATTCCATTTGTTTTTTCTTTATTATTTATTCGCATTTTCGCGTACAAAAGACCTCGAATTCGATTGAAACCCGTTAGATCAAGATTACATGACGAACGAACACGTTGCAAAACATTTCATCAATAGCCAAAGAACATTGACTTGGATGATTAACGTGCGGCGCTGAAAACAATCTCTGTTTGCATTCGCTCCTCTCCACTATGACGGAAAGCTCTTACGCTTCTTCAAATAAAACAATACTTCTTGAAGTAATTTATGTGACTGAAAGGCAATGAAAAGAGGGAAGCGCTTGTAGTATTTGCTTGAGTTTTGCATGACAAAGGTGCCGTTCAATTTCCGCTCTGTGGGATCTGGCTTACGTAGCGGTTATCTTCACCATTAGCTACTATTATTCAAAAGAAAAGTATCCCGCAATGTCTTTGAGGTAACTGCTTATACGCGTACACAATACGCAAGTTTAGAACGTGCTGAGATTATTTTATATTTGAATATAAAAAATATATACTTCTATTAAACAGCGTTTCATATCACAAAGCGATCAGCATGTGCTGATAACGAGAAGTAATTCTTTTGAGAAAGCTATATGCCTGTACGTATTTGTTAATGATTTAAAAGTATATACATAATTTTTTTTCCCTTCCTCCCTTAGCTCAAAAATTAGTTAATTTGATCGCCGTTCAAATCCATTTCTTGTCGAATCGTTAAAGTATTGTAGGACTAATCAGAATATATAATGTACATTGTATTATACGTATCCTCTATCTGTCCAGTCCTATTATGTCAGGAAAGACATCAACCTTTAAGAGTTTCTAACTCAGTTAGGCTGCTAAGAAAAACAATAGCTACAATATGGATCACGCAAAATATGCTCTTTTAAAAACAGTATTTTTCTCTTTTTTGAGAGATTCTCCTTGAATACTTTTGCTGGAGAAGAAAGAAATGGCCAGATACTTACTGCAGTCTTTTTCTTGGTGAAAACCATTCCTTGGTTAACGTCGTTGCAAGCGTATATTTATTGCATCTATCATCGGGAGATACAGCTGGGACCAACAAGTTTACAATGATCCACCAAACGGTTTTTGTTATTTTTCCATTTCCAGTTTTCTCAGAGAAACAGTCTGCTCAACTTATACCTCCGATTATTTTTCCTCTCCGTTTTCATTTTCAGCTTTTCGCCGCTTTCACAGCGCACATGCCCGTACTTAAACAAACAGTTGACGGTGGACCAAGCAAACTAATTAAATGATACAATTTCATCTGATGTACGCGAGGGAGAATGGGACGAGTGCAAATGTGGCACGCCGCTCTCTAGCAACGGCGATGCCAGAATTAATTTTTCTGCAGTAGCGCGAAGGAATCACTCCCTTAAAAATACGCCAACATTACTCGTCAAAGAGATGATCATATTTATTTGTGATCTCTATACTCTTTCTTCTCTTAAAAAAATCAAAAGAATAAAGTAATCGTTAATAATAGAAAATGGTTTTGACTCTCTGGCCTAATTTTATAAGAAATGTATTAAGACAGTCTTGGGATTTTTAAACAACTTGGTTCAATTTCCATCGGATGTGTATAGATTTTTGTTGCCCAAACTTTTAACCACTTCGATCCTCGGTCCATAAACAGTTTCACTTCTTTGCACTGGATGTAACCAGCCATTATGGGGCTCCGAAACCTTAGTTTCAACCCAGCATGCGAAGACCTTTCAAGTCAGACAGTAAGTTTATTTCATTATTTAAATATGATCAGTTAGTGTCATACCTGGTCTCCTTAACAAGATATACAACTCTTCTATGAGATAACTGAGCTTGGAAATTTCGTTGTGAATAATGATATCCATATGGCGTGACTTAGTCTACTTCTAAAACGGGGACCAAATAAGGTCTCCTTAACAAGATATGCAGGTCTTTTATGAAAACAGTGACAAAAAGTACACTTCCTTGAATACAGTTCCCAAATTAAAAATTAAAATTTTATCTTCTCGCAGTTACAAAAACAATATATTAGTAGGAATCAGCTTTCAAAATTTCACTTAAATATTACAATTTCTGTTTCTACTACTCCTGAATATATACCTAACAACTTGATTGCAATAAAATCAAAATAAACTTTAAATGGAGGCTAGGTCTGTTTAGAAAACAGCAATTTCCATTTTTTTTTTTTTTTTTTTACACTATTACCTTACAGTTTTCTTAACATTGCAAGTACTTCTTGCAATGTTAAGATATTTATTGATTTGTAACAATTTTATGAGTACAAAGCACTTTTTCCATTAATCGGCAAACAAACTTTCACAGACCCCAGACGTACTAGCAATTAAGGAACCTTTATCGTTTAGAAAAATAATTACAGGGAAACGCATCATGGCAATTACTGGCGTGATCTACACAGTGTTTTAGATGTTGATCAGTAACAACGTTAAAAATTAGTACTATATGAAGTATAAAACAAATAGTTTTTCTCATCGAATGAGGGGAGCCCCTCATTTCTGCGATTTCTGTAAACATTTTAGCCAATTTATTTATCTATTTAATGTTTCTTAGCTGTCGTGACTCTTAAAGTACCTGTCGGAAACATTTTCTAATGTGGACCGCAGATCTTTGTTGTCATTCTTTAACGAGCTTCACTAAAGAGTTTCTCTTTGTTAATAGATAGATATTCATTCAAAGAATTTAAATTAGTACAAAGCTCTTTTTTGATTTTGATTGACGACCCATGCAAAGGTTGCCACAGAGATCTTTGAGCCACTTTAAATCTTCGGTACTATGCTTATTATAACTCTCCTATGTCCGGGAACCCATCGGAGCCACATAACAATGATATCATAGCCTTTTATAAAACCTCGACAGCACTAATATGGTCCGTATCAAATTGACCATTTTGAAACCAAACAAATCGTAATCCAAACAATTTAGAAATTGTTTAGATTGGCTGTGCGACAAGCTATAGAAAAAGAGACGATGAAGGGTAAGAGAGTTTACAATTCCCATATAGACCTTTCCTCGCTGTGAAGTTATTTCATATTATACCAGGCTTCGGAAATCCCAAACGGGTCTAGAAATAGCCAATCTTGTGATGGAGATTTTGCTCACGTGGACAGCCCTAATAGGTTTGCAGCTTTGCGCGTATTTTTATTCTCAGCAAAAAACATTTACGCAATGCGCTTGGTCAAAACTTCAAAGCGAATACCGTCTTTGGGATAAGGTCTATATGGGGGATTAACTCTGGTAACATTCGCCTTCTTTTGCATTAGGTTTTCCCCACCCGTTCTGAATGGGATAATAGAGATATTATAAAGGGAGACGAGGTGGAGAGGCTAATAGTATAAAGCATCTGCAGAAGTTCTACTTTCTCTGGTTCTCGTTCCTCTTCGATCTTCTTCATTCATCAAATGTCTCCCTCTTCCATTTCTTAGAGATTTGTTTGTCGCGTACGCAGGGTTCAAGTACATGTTAGAACTTTCCTGTCTTCTGGCTACAGCAACAAACTGTGGACCCCGATGATATCTGGGAGTTTCGGTCTGTCTGAAGAAAAGATACGGGAAAACACAATGTTGGGTCTGACCCTATTAAGCATACGGCTCTCGCAGATCAACAACAAGCCTACAGCACGAGAAGTTAAACAGTGATAATGATTTTAATTAATAATGAAGTACCAGACAAATAACAGGAATCCATTTCAAAACATGGATAACCAATGATAGCGTGGATGTAATTTAAATGGATCAAAGTATTAGGGAAAGAGCTCGGGCCGTCTTCGGCCGATTGCAATCGACCTGTGTTTTGTAAACAATGCTATTTTCTACCGTTTCAATCACCATACGACACAAAGAAATCAAAACACTTTGTACAATACCCACATCAAAGCACATTTGCTAATTGCTAATACCACGTAATGTGCAGTTTTGCAAAAAAATCATCTTGTGACAAGGAATACTTGAAGAAATCGCGTATATCTTCTGGTGAGAGTTATCAAAGTCTGTGTTCCTTAAATGTACCAAACAATAAAGTCAAATGTAAAAAAATAAAAGATCTCCTTAATGATAATGCATTCCTGTAACGTTTTAAGGGAAAATATCACTTAACTAGAAAAGGTATTTGATTTTAGTTATTTTACATGACTACTGTGAGCCTTTTTGTCACTCTATTAGGCCTATCGTCACAGGTCTAAGACCTTTATGTTACATGCACTTCTCACGCAATTGCCCAAGGGAAATGTAATTTATGTTAATGATGTAGAAAAGCATAAAAAAAAAATGAAAATATGATTGGGTACACAAGAAATTAAAATGTCAAAATGACATTTACGGCCCTTGGTGATATGTTAAAAATTAAACTGAACAAGACAGGTCCTTAACGTGAAGGTGGTTATTAAGCTGACTTCTGTGTTAGTTGGATGGTTTTTACTTGGTGAGTCGTCTTCCTAACAGACGCTGTAAAAAATTAAACAACCAAATTTAAAATGTTAAGTGTTAAAGACGCGTATTAAAGAGGGAAACGTGAGCGACAGGCTAAGAAGGACCTAAAACGTCGCGACGTTAAGATTTGATTAAGGATGAACGACATGAACATGCAGAAGGGTGGTGGGAAGGAAGCAAGCAAACAAAGAGGTAGCAAGGAAGAAAGGAAGGTTGGAGAGTGAAGGAGGACTGGATGAGTGGTTAAGCGACTTAAGCCAGTCAATTATATTTTCTCAGTATTGACTTATTCGAATGCTATTAAAATAAAAATGTAAATCACAAACCATTAATTTCGGAACTGTTGATGTGCAATGGTATTCTCAAAGCAAACAAGCATAAACCTTTCTTTAAAGAAAGAACACGCACAAGTAAAGATGTCCATAAATTATTCGCAATTCTTTTCCAAAAACAATTATCTCTGTTTCATTATCTCTACTTCCCTGTTTCACGCACGCATCAATATTGGTAAACTTACCTCTCACCGTTCGGCTCTTTGGTGTAAACATCCTTGGCACTAAACGTCCTCACAACTGTGCCATTTTGAGATTTCTTAAGAGGCATTGTTCTTCCACGTTGCCAGGTATATCCTTCCATCATGCAGTCGGGAGGAGGGGTCTTAACGGGGCCTGCTAAGAATGGGTCAACTTCGGTTGACATTTTTGGCTCCGTGCTCCCATATGGGTTTAATTTTGACTCTTCCTCAACGTGAAGGTGTTGTTTATTTGCATGGTGACGGTAAAGTACGAAGAGACCAACAATTATGGCAAGAGATAGTGCGCCAGCAGCGCTGGCACAAAACACTGTTATATAATCAGACGAATGATCTGTGAAAAAAGGACATCAAGGCTTTTGTCTTTCCGAGTTTACCAGACACAGCAATAGCCAATTCCCTCTATGAGACGTGCCTGCAGGGAATCATGGTTGTTGTTTTCATCATTTTGGACTGGATGTTTGTTTTGATGGATACAACGACCACGACTCTCTACAGGCACTTCTCATAGAGCCGAATGAATTAGTCATTGATTGATAATTTTTCCTTTTCCTATACCAAGGCGAAAAAACTAATCATTTTTTTTCCAACCAGTCAGGGTCAGGCAAAATCAAATGAGAATTAGACTACACGCCATTTTACTAATCTATTAGAAAGTGTTTCTGAAATTTTTTGACTAGATGTTTCTAAGAACTATCTGCTTTTTAGAAACATAACCAGTTTAGCTGACATTTGCAAATACTCTGACAGCTGCCAATCGTTACAAGACTAAGTTAATTCAGATGGCTAATAACTTAAGTCAACCAGTCAGACTGCTCTAGTGGCGGTCCAACATTTTTGAAGTGTTGGACCCGAGTACTGCCCGGAATGACCCGTGAACGATTATAATTTTATGGCTTACTTCTCGAAAAGAATTGAGTTACACGCAAAAAAATCTCTTTTCTTTCTCATCCAACAATTTTTCTTTTACTTTTGAAAACGTCAGCCATGATTACGTGTAAAAGTTGAGCTAGTTGAGTCGTGTGTTTGAATCCCACGGTATTTTCCCTCTATCACGATCGTAGTATGAGTATCTTATTGATCAAGATTGCCCGAGTCCGTAGTAGAATGTCGCTGTGCTCGGTCCGTACTTTCAAGACCCCGGGCCAATATTCCCTTTAAAACGCTTGGCTATTAAGATATGTTAAGGTGTATATCTGCTATATAAAGAGATAAACATATTTTTAACATTAAACGTCTTGAACCCATTTCGGTCAAAGTCATGACTTAATCGATTTCTTTAATTAAGTGATCAGACCATACAAGATCATACATGGACACCTGCTTTATGTTTATCAAGTTCCGATAAGATCATTCTCTCATGATTCAAAGGTTAAACTATGTTTAAATACCTTGCATGAATAATAGCCACACAAAAAGTGTGCCTGCAATGCCAAGCGATTCAGCGGCATGTTTTGTCGCGGAGCCGAGTACGTCGTCGACTCCTAAATCGCCTTCCTTGGTGGTGGTTGTTCGAATTGACGGAGTTTCGTTAACATTAGGCGTATGCTGACTCATAAGTACAGAACTAGTCGATGCGATAACATCTATTGTCGGAAAGATTGTTATTGATGAGAAACTTGACATGCTGACCAGGGAGGAAGTGGGTACTGGAATAGTACTCGTTGTAGTGGTTACGATACTCGATGACGTGGACGTGTGAATGACCTTTGGTTTCTGCCAATCTTTAAGAAGCAGCCAAAAACTGACATTAAGACATATTAAAGACTCGACTAAAATGGTGATGCACATGCATAGGTGTGACAAGGAAAACTTAGAACATGATAACTTGTGCTAAAAGTACATTTCCTAGCGATCAAATGGAGGCATAATAAACAAAAGGTTAACTGGACAATTAGTGGACAATTAGTGGAAAATGGACAATTAGTGGAAAATGGCGCTATATAAATGTATATTTATTTATTTATTTATTTATTAACTGGTGCACTGGGAAAACGTTAATAGCTTTTGTTGCGGTTCTTTTGTTTAAAGGCATAATAACGAGACGAAAGGGTCAAAACAAAAATTCTATGTCAAACTGTTGATGACTGCCCTAACAGCTATTTCAATGATAACTATTTTTCAGAGTAGCATTTTAGATTTTCATTAAGATTAAACGTGCCAGTCATACATGAGGAAAAGTGGTTCAAAGTACGAGAATAACGCAACTACAATTTATAAGAAAACAATTAACTTTCAATGCTCATGGCGATTTGGACCTAGGTCTTCCTCTCCTTTACAAATTGAACTATGAAGCCTGGAAGCAAGTCATGGTAAATGAATTTTAACTCACTGCTGACCTGTTCTTCGTGGCTTCATAACTCATTTTTCATCACGAAATGAAAGCCCGAAATTTTCCTCGGACTTTCTTTGTAACACTCAGAAATGGAAAATTTTTTGTAGCAGCTGAATCCTCCGTAGGAAAAAAGGTGGCGACTGATACATTTACCCATAGTTCTCAGCGCATGAAATTCTTAACAACGTTTATAAAAACGTGCAGAAACGTTATAAAGTCTTCAAACCTAGGCTACTCAATGTCTTTAGTGCAGGGACAAATATTGTAAAAATTTGGCTTTCTTTGTGCCTTTTAGGCTGTGTTAGGTTCGCAAGGCAATGTGGTAAAATGCACAGCCGCCATCTTTTTCCTACGGTGGATTGTCGCTTTTACTGCTATTCAAATATATTTGTATTAAATACTTACCACACGAGTAAATCAAGGTAAGATACAAGTGTTTTTCCGGACATGGATCTCGAAACAATGCGCTATTTACTTTAACCCTGCATCTATTTTTCCTTTCACACAACGTTTTAAATGTATCAGTAACGTCATTTTCGCCACAGTTGTAATTCTTGTCACTCTCGTCTCCGTAATAGGGGCAAATGACATCACCGGGGTATGTTCTTCCGTAACTTGCAGAATAGATAGTCAGCCCCAAGCTTGCATTTCCACAGTGGAGTTTGACCCGTTCTCCTTGGCATGTTACCAAGTTTTTGTAATCGACCCGCGCTGAAACAAGGAAAATATATTTACCATGACAATGGATTCGGAATCTGTTGGGTGTGTTCACTGATCTTGTTATATGATTGATGTATCTAGACTGAGCAAATTGTTAAACCGGTAGGCGTACTGAGCCAATTTACACAGTTGCGACATAAATCCGTTTTTTACAAGGCTTCGTCCTCGGCGTCGTCGTCGTCATTGCTAACACTCCCTACTAATAACTATGGACGGACGTACGGACATACGTATGGACAGTCACGTAACAAACATTTTTAGATCCATGGGTTACCAAATGTTCAAAAGTATGGGACTCCACTCGTGCGCCTCCGAAACGTGGGAGCTCCGCTATAATAATCTATTTTCGGTATCGCAAACTAGTCGCCTAACTGTTAACCACTATACTTTCCCGCGTTCTGGTCGTTTCTGGTTTTAACATTGTCTTCTAAAGAAATTGTTGGCCTGCGTTGTTGAGCAAGTGAAACACTTAGCTACGTATCAACTTGAAGTTAATAAAGGTAAATTAAACTCCCTAGCAGTTGGAATTGAATAATAGAACGAGAAGTAAACTGTTCATCATGTAGAACATAATTTTCAAGTTTTATTTTAGTCTAAATCGAATTATGTGTGGATTAATAAATTACATTATAACTTGATTAGAACTTTCCTTTTGAAATTCCACCGATATAATTTGATTCATTGAGCCGGTGTTAATTCGATTTTGCTTGGCAACCTGAAGACATTAATCTAACATCAAAGGTGTACAGTAATGTGTGCTTCTGTCTTGTGAGGTTATCCTTGCCTAAATCTATTCACCCGTTCACGAAACGCGCGATTTCGCTCCCTTCTTCTGTCATTAGACGTTTTATTAACTGGGTTTTTAAACTGTCTGTAGGAACTGATGTTGTCCGTTTATATATCAAGCATTTTCTACTAAAAACGATATTTAAGAAGGATATTTCTACTGAGACATTATCACGCGATCTTCCTATCTATCTTGTAGTTGACATAAAATCTAATTTATTATTCGACTGCTCGAGACCAGTGACAACCACTGATCAATCTGCGTTATTCGAAAAACTCTATTTGGCGGAAGTGTTTCTGTAAGTCAGCTTTTTGGTGCCCTCAAATGAAAACTCTGCAAACTCCGATCCATGTACCGGCTCTTGAGGAGAAAACCTTGATTATTGTTGTGTCTCGATGCCAATTTTACAGGTAAAACAGTGAGACATTTTGACAGAAAACATTTTGTTTTGAAAGGGATGACGTCATTTTGTGGAGTCTTACCAATCAAACGAACAAAAGACAACAGAAGCCAATTTTTAAAGATTGATAATACAGAATCCCAGAAGAACATTAAAAGAATTTTAGGTAGTGGTATTATATTCACTGTTACTGTTCCAAAAGTAAATATCAAGGTGAATTGATGAGTTGTTTTCTGTATTTAGAGTTTCCTGCTCTCGTGAATGATAATTGTAGGAAGAGAAAACTTGATCTGTTTTGTTTTTCTTAGTTTAAACAAACTTGTTTCGAGATTGTCTTTGGTATGTAAGGAGCCAAGAGTTCCTTGAAATTTAAGCGATCTCAGACACAAAACAATTCTTCACAAGGAACCTTGAAGATGTTTAAGCCTTTAAACTGTGCTGCTCTTGTAAATGTTTAAAATGAACCAGGGAAAACTAGACTAAACAGCACTAATCTAATTATTTTTTGAGTAACCCTCTTGAAATAAAGCAGAGAGAGCGACAATTCAAGATTATTCCTCGTAGTAGAGGTGAATATCGCAGGATATTACCGAGCTCCAATATCGAGGTAATTATCAATGGGCATTCACCGACACTTTGGCTGAGAAGTTGCTTTAGACTATGTCAAGCCACTTGATAAAAAAGTTGAATTACAATTTCAAAATTTCGGTCGTCAAGTTCGGAAGGATTTTCAAAGCAGGGAAGATTTGATAATATTCCTCTTGGAATTTATGCCAATTCAAAAATTTGTATTTATCACTTAAAAAAGTACATGTACCAATTTTAAATCACTTGATGGTGACCATTTGCCTGATTTAAGTGAGTGTATTTAAAATTTTTTGAGTTCAATTTACGTTTATTTTTGAAGTGCCGACTACACTCAAAACATCTCACTATTTGCAAAATTTCAGATTCGTAGGAAGCAAATTAAAAAAACTCTCAGGAAGCAGATCACTGCAACTTCCTCGTATAGTGCTGTTAATTCCTAGAATTATCCAAAGAGACAGCCTTTATTAAACGATATAATTAGATTTGGAGCAGATCCTAGATGAACAAAGAGAAAAGCAAACACTAAATTGAAACATATCTGAGACACTGATGAATTCGTCTTGTGGTTTTCCACTTAGTTTAACTGCAAGCTCATTGGCTACAACAAACGAACTCGAAATTTCGCAGCTGGATGGTTTTCCAACGTAGTGCAAAGTTCTCCGCCTTTCAATGAAAAACAAGAATTTTTTTGCAAAATTACAGAAAAAAAAATAATTTAGCCCAAGGAGGTCGGACTACCCTTGAGACCGCCAGAACTTCAAAAACATTCTTAGCGACTTTTCCCTTAATTCAATCTTTGCCTCCGGCGGTTAAATCATAAGCAAACGAGATTAATCGGGACGGTTTTTCTTCTCCGTTCAAATTAAACGTTTTCATACGCGATAATAAGCGGCAGACCTCGAAATGCAGTGTAAATTTAATGGTTTAACACCTTGAAAGCAACGGCGGTCGCCAAGCATAATTTTCATAAGAAGCTGCAATGGATATTTGGGCCGTTTAGGGAATTTTGAGATTTTTACATTAACACTCGTGAAGAAAAGGAACAATTACCTATCAATAAGAGATACCTTTCAACCCTTGTGCTAATATTTGTTTGAGGCCACATTTCTTTGTCCGTGAAACAACATACCATTAACAAATTTTTGTCGAGCCCAGCCCTCGAACGGCTATTTAAAGTTTTGGTTATTTGATGAACTCAGTCTCTGAGACTTGTTTCACATTTTCTTAATCCCTCAGAAAGATTAACCAAAATTTTAGAAAGAGAATTGTAAAGTACAAAAGTGTAAACAAAGTGCGTTGATGTGAATAGAATTGTTGTTCAAACTCGGTCAAAAACTACAGTAGAATTTACCCTCAGAATGGCCACAAAATATTCCCAGAAGGAGTGCAAAGACCTGAAATGTAGAAGATGAGAACATGTAAACTTTTTCACCTAATGCAATCACTGCCCATTCATGTTTAGCTTTCAAACACAGTCTCGCAAGTAACTGTACGTAAATTATTTTCACTTACCAATTTCATAACAACTTTGTCATACAATAACTCACGAGCCATTTCAGTGCCATGAAGAAGTCCCAATCAAATCGCTGATGTCAGGATCCGCTGAAATTAAGTTATCCTGCGTGAACAAGGAAAGATAATGTAGAGAAATTGTCAAGCAGAGTTTAGAATCCCTGAGTTGTCTGCCAATATGCGCTGTTGCCGCGGGGGTTTTGTTGAAACCTGCGTTCACCGCACCACCTGTCTCGACAATGTAGACAATGTATGAACCCCGCGTCAGAATTTTAATCAACAAAAGTTCTCGACTGAACCTTAATGAAAACAAAGGACAGAAAAAAAAGAAAAGAATTTCTAATGAAAGCATCAAAAAGCTAACGAATTAAATGCGCGCTCAAAGTATAGATTGTTTAGTCAAGAATAAGTTTTTGGACCATAGATCATTATTGAAAAGTGGCTTAACGAAGAGCCGTCCGGCGTTTGATAATTGAATGAAGTTAGCAAAAGATTGTAAAGAGTAAAGTGGAGTAATCATCTCAAATAAGTGCAACCGAACCTTAAAGTTCCGTAGCCTCAAAGAAAACGGACTAAAAAAACATCGCCAGATGACGCCCGTAAAAACAAACAAAAGATCTTTCAGAATCGTGGAAAATCAATACTTTGGTTACTTACTGTTTCGTGAGAGGAAAACGCTTGTTGACTGAAGATAAAAACTCAATGGCAGTGGGAACGATTAATCCGCGGTAAGCGAATAAACCTAAGTTGTTTCGTGGGCAAAGTCAATGTAATCGAAGATGGAGAATTGTTGATGTTAATCTTAGTAGCTTTTTTCTTTGTGCCTTCGTTTTTCCTGTCAATATTAGCGTAGGTAATTTTCTTTCCTATACATGGACTTTTAATTAAACGTCAACAAGTGACCATACTGTCAGTTCGTAGCATCAACATTCATTTTGGAGCAATTATTAAAATTGACTGCTGCTTGACGTGAAAAGTCCGTCATAAGTCACGAAGATTGTGTTCTTTTGTTTTGAAGTGCGTTTTTACCTTTAATTTAGATTGCCGATCGAAAGCTCTCCGACGCGATTTAGATCCGTGTTTGTTTTTCGACCTCCGGTCTCTCACTGCAAGAAAGTGAAGTCAAATAGGACGCTTTCGACTCCTGTAGGGAAAACTGATCAAGTTATGTTCAAAAAAGAAATTTCAGCTTAGTTTCCGAAGTGTACAGCCATATTTTGTCTCCTGCCCACTTGAAGTGGCCCTTTTTAAAAATTAAACTTCCATGGAAAATTACGCGAAACTATGTATTGCAAAACGATTTCTCGTCAAATCTTAGAATTTCGATTTCACGGTTCGTTATCTTCGACCTCAGCTTTCCTCTTCCTTCTTTTTGTTAGACAATGCTTCAACTTGGTTAGTGCCATTAATGGCAGTCGGAATAGTGAAGAAAAATTCTGTAATAGACAAAGTACGAGTTCCTAATGTTCCTCAACCGCCTCTAACGAGTAAGATTTTGATGACAAAATCTCTTGCCTTGTAAACGAACATTATGGCTTTAAGGTAATAGACTACCCCGAACAACTCATAATCTCAATGAACTCTTCTTCCGAACCTATTCAACTGCAGTAATTGGCAGCATGTAATAACTTCTTACTAATCAATGTATTGTCAAGGATGTACTTGGATTGTTTCTTTTCGTGCTCGTTTTCGCATAGCTTCCTTTGTTACTGGACTCATCAAAAACTAAAGAAAAATACCGTTTCTTCATCTCTCGCGACTTTTCCTGTCCAGGCTTGAACGACGGATTAAAAGATATTTGCCGCAAGCTCTGATTGGCTATTTACGCCTTAAGCGTAATAAGGGTTTTGGCATTTATTTCCAGATTCTCTTCAGGTGTTTCTCTCTTTTCTTTTAGAAAAGCACTTTAAGGTGATCAATTCAGCCAAAAAATTATGGTCCAGTTTATTTAATTAAGCACACTTACCACTACTTGTCATCTACTTGTTACTTAGCAACAGCATCTTCTTTCATCGCAGGCTCATAGTAATTATCAAGTGGGATTCTAATGTAACACTAACCAACACATAGTGCAACGACACTTTTTTCTCACCCCTCCCCTCCCCTCAACTTGATTAATGTTCTAAAAGACTCTCGTATCGAGCCGGTGTTGAAAACAGTGTGACAGAACTGACAAAATCTCGGCAGAAGACTTTTCAAGCGATCTACATTTTGTTGCTACTCTTTTTCTTTGGCCGTCGTAGCTTAACAAGAAATAACACGCAAACTGCGGTGAAAAACATGACAATAAAACGCAATGTTGAAAACAAAATTGATACATTTTCCCTTGACGTTTCGAATGTTTTAACATACATCTTCACAAGTGACCGTTGAGGATACATTTTGTTTAGCTTAGGAGAATTTGTGACTTTGAAACTAGCATCAAAGGTTTAGAAAAAAAAGAACCAAATACTGGCTGAATCCATTTTTCACCCATATCTTAGCTCATATATTCGGATTTTGTTTCCTGGCAACGGTACACGAGGACAAATTCTTCAACATTTACATCTGGAAAATTCACTCCGCTGCGCAGTCGAAATACTGTTTCTTTGTTTCTGTAGTTAACTTACTAGTAGTTGCAATGTCGTGTTAGGCGGAACGTTAAATACACTTGTTTATCTTATTCCTTCCATTCAGGGGTCTCTTTATGAAAGCTGAAAGAATCACATTAGAAATTTACCTGAGTTTTGTCTTCTCGTCGCAGTCTTGAACAACTGTTCTCTGCTCAGTATGGCAAGGTCAGTCGTATTTCAGGAGACGTCTTTTATTAATCTGAGTGCATCGAATACCAACGCTGGTAAAACACTTTCCGAAAACTGCGACCAGAATGTCATAATTTTATAACCATCTGTTTCTACTTATTTCAAACATTTACGCCATAGTGAAATCAATGGGCTGGTTACATGCTGTGTACATGGCGTAAATATGGTCTTTTTTTGTTGTTTTTATCCTCACATTATAAGTTATTATTTGTTATTTAACATTATTTGTGAACTGCATAAATATGCAATATTGTATTAGGAATAGCTCGACGTTTATGCAGAAATAAAACCTACATGTATTTTTTCAAGTACTTTGGTATTTTATGTGAGCTAAAGAAATGGAATATTGTAACAGTTTCTCTCCGAAATGAGTAAGATCTTTGTTCAGTTAATTCAATAGCATTCTAATAACATCCTAACAGCCGCCTTCCTTTGTGGAGGGCATGGCTATTAGTGACACTAACAGAAGGAATTCCGCAAAGAAAAATTAAGACAGCCAAAAAGAACGAAAACAAGTGTATTACACTAGAAAATTCAAAGTTATTTATAGCATAGATCTTACTGCATCAAACACACCCTGCTGAGGTACACTGTAGATCATTCTAAACAAAACACCAGTATGGGATTTTGAATTTGAAGATAAAACATTTAGCCCGTACATTACTTTTGTTTATGTTATTTTTGAGTAATAATTTGGGATAAAAAGACATAACTAAATGAAATGATCTTCTTCTGGTGTATCATCATTTACGATGCTAGGAAACTGGTATAGCTTTAGTTGTGATATCAATTATTTGCAATTTTCAATGGAGAGTCTTGGTTTTTAGCATCCAGTGTTGTGCCCTCAGTCTTCTTAAAATCAAGTACAATTTTATCAGCCGCGCTAGATGAGCGTTGAGAATTACTCACTTAAATAATAACTTTTTATTGTTTCACTTCCAATGATAAATACATTTGAAAGATCGTTGCAGCAAATGTTGACCGTTGCAACGCACTGAGGAAAATAACATCATGGACAATGCCATTATTTCACAAAGAAAACGAAACAACACGTGGTGAGTTGCTTGGAGATGTGGAGTTCATGAGGGCCGCCAAATTTCATATATACAATACGTATCTATAATAAATCAGATATCACTAGTCGTTTAATAAATACGGATAGGCGAAATGTTTCTCAATAAAGTTTATTTTCCGCTATTGCGATCTACACCCGAGTATGTGGTTTTACAGATAGCCAACACAGGCAAAACCCTTTTCATTTTATGTGCTAGCGTTTGCAAGTAACGATTTGTCAGCGGTTGAAATCCTTGTAAAGCAGAGTGCTGCAGTTTATACCGGCTAGATATGTACCCGTCAAAATCTGTATTGGTCACGTTGATATATTGTACTTTTTATTTGTTTATAGAAAAGTGATTATCACTAGAAATGTAAATTACGAATCTCGACATGAGTCAGGCTAGAGGCTGATCTTGTCTGCTGTTACAGATACTATAGAACACCAGTCGGTCTTTTCGTATTGTATAAAATTTTAGATGATGCAATAAAATTATTCTTGACAACTGGGTATTATTACGTTATTTGTTTTGAGAACATTGAATTTTTTTCTCAAAATATTAGCCGGTTAGTTTTCAAAGTAGACCATCCTTTCTTGTTAGACTTCTCAGCTCTTGTGAAAATTAAAAGAGAAACAAAATTTCCAGGCGAACTTAATCATATACATTACGGTTTTTAAACAACACATAATCGCACAGCCACTGCTATTAGTGAACAACAAAAAAAATAATTTAATTTTCGTTCTTATTCCTGCATTATTTTATTAATATTTCCACAGAAATACCCCCGACTTTACATATTTGCGTAGAAATAATCTAGACCACAGGCGCCCTTGGGAACTCGATCGTTACAAACCCGGCGTTGAGGAAGGCTTCAGTTAGTGAGGAGGAAGACTGGACAACGTAAATATCTGAAAATCGTTCCCCAAGCCAATGCCTCCAAATCGCCTGTTTTTTTTTATGTATATACATTGTTTCGTCCGTTCTGACAATTTTGTGCAACTTCAATCACAGGGTTAAGCGTCCAATCTGAAAGTGAAGTTAGGAGCATACAGTTATGCAGTCCTTTGTTTCGAAAAGCAAGGGGATCTTGTTTGCTTCGTCCCTGGTAACATGGTGCACCGCCCTCAAATCAAGGAGGGACGCCTGGGGACGTGGCAAGGGATCTTGTAACAAGAATGGAATGAGAGGCGTGATGGCATTACGGCTAACTCCGAATCGAGGGGTCTTTCTTGAAGCCCTGCCCAGCTTATTGTGTCGTGTCATTGGGTAAGGCATTTTACTCCAGAGGTGCCTGCGATAAGGGAGGTAACTCAAGGACACAATAATCAATTCGGTCAGCAATGGAATAAATATTTTATTGACCTGTCAACTTTCCCGATAATTTGATATCTATTCAAAATTTCCTACTCTCGACTCCGGTCACCAGACAGGAAATTGCCACAAATATATGTATATATATAATTTCTTTTCATGCCTTTAACATCTCCTAATACAATAGAATTTCCAACCCCTATTTACAACCCACATGTAGTAAACCAATTCACAGAATTGAATAGCTAATAAGCCCAGAAAGGTCCTGTTTCGTACATCTGTCTTTACTGAAACTCTTGTTGCATTCCGTCCTTCAGCGGCCATTTTAAACACGAGTACTAATAGCGTAAACCGGATGTGAAAAAACCCCTCTTGAGAGGCGTTCCCAATCCCTCTCTAACCCTTGGCCCTTCCTCCATGGCTTAAAAAAACAAAACAAATTATTCCAAGAAGAATTGTAGTCGATGTACGAAAATCTGTATGAAAAATTTTGTTGTAGACCTAATGGTTCATCGTCGCAACATACCATGTGAAACTTTAGTATTGCAAGGAGCTGCTTTTAGATTGATTTGAATACCGAATGCCTACGATAACGATGTATGCAGAGGAAAAAACGCAGAATAACGATGAATGGGTCCGCAATGTAAGCGGTAAACGATGCAAAATAACTTGCTTAGTTCAGAGAGTGCTGTAGCTGATGACCATCTTAACATCACAAGCAAAGTACTCTGATCACATCTCGCCAATAGCAATAACGCAAATATGAATGAAACAAACAAATTAGAATTCAATGCACAAACATGTATGCGAGACCAAGTGCGGGAGAAAGCGCATCAGCCAATCACGATTGGTGTGGGCCATGCTTCTGATTTGTTGAATAAAAGCATGTCCGCTGTGATAGGTTAAAAGAAAATTGCCCGAATTTTTATCAACGAATCACAGACGTAAAGAGAAGCAAAACTAAAGCTAATGCACAACGTATTTCCGACTCGCTCTAGATAAACAGAACTGAGATTTGTGTTGGAATAAGCTTCTCCCTTCTTAAAATTTTCTAGGCTTTGCGTTTTACGTAACGTTAAGTAAGTGACGATGAGCAAGAATTTCAGCCGCCGTCAACGGTCGGGCATCTTCGGAGATCCGTCGTATTGGCGGCTGTGTGAGACTTTCTCTCGTGAGTGTAACTCTCGGCTCCTTATTGTTGACATTGTCACGGTATTTAGTCAAACGGAGTTCAAGCTCTGGTTGCCTTAACCTCGACGAACTGTCAAATCCATCCTTAGTGTCTCCTGAAGAGCCTTCATCGATATCAGGAACTACTTGGGCGGGTTCGCTCATTGTATTCGACAAATACCTACCGATAAGGAAAAACAAAATTGTTAAGGACGACACATCTTGAAAAACGACTTCCTTAATATATCTCAGTCGTAACCATGTTACGCTCGATTTCCGCCTTTTCGGGTCCAGTCCGGAAGGTCCTCCCTGAACTGAGCGAGTTCAACGGGGGAGGGAATGGGAAGGGAGGGGAGGGGAGGGGACGAGAAGGAGGAGGAGGAGGAGCAGGAGGGCAACGACGGGGGCTGGTAACAGCGGCTGGTAATCGGACCTACAACCAAGTCCGTTTATTTTCAGTGTATTGTTACTACTTTAGAGTAACAGTATTATTTTAAGGTTTTTCTCAACTTAGAAAAAAATTGCGCATAAGCAAAATGACTTGAAATATTATGGCACAGTTCAAGACAAGCCTTATTTTTTATCAAGTTACTCCTAAAACAGTGTAAAAAAAAACTACACTAGGAGAATTGTAAATATATAAAGTTAAATATTAACAATATACAACTTTATTCAATAATTGAAAAGAGAGAATACATATCAAAAAAAATAATTTTATAGAAACACTATGTTGGGTGGCTGGGGTAGACAGGGTTTGTACTCTTTTTTAATACTTCAAGAACTTCTCAAGGACTCTATCCAGTAAGGGATACCTGCCAAATGTGTTCTTCCACTGCACGGGCAATCTTTTCCTTGAGCTCTTGACCGACATTAGCAAAGAGCTAACTAAGATTTTTTCCTTTTTGAATGAAATGCACGCAGACACGTTTTTTTTGCCTTGTTAGGCAACTGAAAGAGTCAGAGAAAAAAACCCCAGCAAATTTCAAGACCCCCGCAAATTTTAAGGTTTTCCAAGGACCCAACGTACTTTTGACGGACATTCAAGTTCTTCAAATTCCAAGACTTGCCAGGTGCGTGTGAACCCTGGGTAGGGGCAGTTGGGTTTGGTCGAGTTTGGGGTTGGGATATCGTACTGGAAACAAAATTTCTTTCCCATTAATCTTCCCCAAAGAATCCAAAAGTTTACCTACAGCTTAACCGTAGAGGCAAACTTGAATTGCATGAAAGTTATGTAGAAATGGTTCTCCCACTCACCATGCCGTCATGGTATTTCTCAGGAAATCAAGCACACCAGATGCTGTGAGTCTCTTCTGAGGATCCAACATCAGTAGCAGTCCAATCAGTGACTTGGTATTATCAGACACGCGACCATCACTGTATAATAAATAGTAATAATAAAATAAATAACCTTTAATTTACCCTCTGCAGTGTTTATAGCACAAAGGCTAGTGGGGCCGAGCAAACAACTGAAACAAATAATTCAAATCGAACATAGCATTGTTAAGAATCTCAACTGGCCAGAGGACAACTAGTTGGCTATGAACAAGCATGGCTGTCAGGATTTGAACTCAGGGCTACCCTCAAACAAATTCAGGTAAAGGTCAGAGCGAAACTCAAAACCAGGACCCCTGGATTCTGACATGCAGAACACTTGGTGAGAAAAAGGAAAGTCAGTGAGAAAATATTAATTACACATCCACAGTGCACATGAAGGGTCATCAAGTTAATTGTGTCCACACCTTCTTAACTAAATTTTCAGAAAAAAAACCACTACCATTGAAAGAAAATTGGAAAAAAAGTCTTAGTCGAACACATTTTTATTGGCCCAAACTCCTTTGTACCGTATTTATAAAAGTAGAGGCTGCACATCATATTTGAACAGCTCGTTAATGTAGAGTTTAGGGCCCGGTTGTTCAAAGGAGGTATAACAATACCCAGGGGATAAATTGCTATTAAGTGGATAAGCGTTGACAAAATAAACCAGGCTATCCACTGGTTAATGATTTATCTGATGGATGGTGCTATTCATCCTTTGAACAACTGGGGGCACCTGTATTCATTAAATGGTATCTCATAAGAATTTCAACCAGCTGCATAACTTACTTTGGCAGCACAAACTCTGCAGTTTTGATCTTTCTGAACAGTTCATGAGGTATGCTGTCATAGAAAGGGAACTGACCATACAACATGGTGTACAGGACAACACCAAGCGCCCACATGTCACTTGCTTTCCCCGAGTATGGAGCCCCTGCAGAACAAAGAAGAAAATAGTAAAGGAATAATATTATAATTTATGTTATATAAAACCAACAGTTACTACACACTTTCTAAAAATCTAATCTACTAACAATGTAAATTTCTAACAAGAATTATTTTCAGAAACCAGCCGTACCATGCAGATTTTTGCATGCAGATAACTTTAACCTAGGATTACTCTTGGAGAGGTACAGTGCTCCTTGTATGTTTTTGGGGCAGGATAGCTGAGTGGGTCTTGGTCTGTGGAGCTCAGTTTTTCCCCAAGAAGGTAAGCAGAGCTAAAGCAAAACAGAGAGCAATTTTATGTCTTTGATTACTCTTTCCCAATCTATAGACCCAAAACAAAAATCACATGCTATTTCAGACCAAAAAAAGCAAAGTGTTCAAAATCATATGAAGACTAAAACTGCTCACTGTTCCCATATATATATGAGAGCAGTAATACATTAGCTTATTCAGGTGAATGCATGCTCCTCTCAAAATCTTGTTGACTAAAATGAAAGCAATCAAAAATTGGTCCACTTTACGGCTGAGGTGCACATGACTCTGCTGGGGTTTTCAAAAGATACTGATCAATTAATGCTCCTATGGACTGGAGCATTTATTATAGTCAAATAGTACTAATATTTAGGAGGTCAAAGTTGTATCACTCACCACTTAAGACATCTGGACTAATATAAGCTGGACTGCCTCTCTGGTCTTTCAACAAATCGTTGTCTCGTATCAAGTGTTTCCCCAGGCAAAAATTTGTTATTGTTATTCTTTTTGTGCTGAAGAGAACATTTACAAAAAACCCTAGTAAATATAAGTAGAAAATATTTCTAGTTTATCCAGTGTTGTTCTCAAGTGCGGTGAATATTTATATTTTTTCACTTTATTGAAATACTACACATATATATGGACATCTTGTCAAGCAGCAGGATGGAAGCGACAATGTGGTGTTCATGTACCACAACATTCTTGATTATTCTCTGAACTATTGCTAGAGACGTGGGAAGTTGAGCAAACAAAAAAAGGAATAGTCCTGCAGTTTTAGCGCCCCTCCCATTCCTTGCTGTAATCAGAAGTCAGAGTGATAGGTGGAGTTGCCTTATAGCTGCTACCCTGGACTTTGGATCAAAGGTCTGAGTTTTAGCCTGCTGCTCATTCTTTGAGTTATATTGTGTGCCAGATCACTGTTTAGTAGTCCTAGAATGCCCCTCTATCAACCCAGGTTTTCCTTCACTTTTCAAACGGGTATTCCATGTACCTGACTTTTTTCCATTCCTATTTCGCAGCATGGAAATGCAGTCATGTCCAATAGCCTGGGCTAGTAGATTTTGCATTTGGACTAGTCAATTCTGTCCTTTGCTTGCCCAACGGGTAGGTGAAGTTTTTTAAGGAACATTTTGAGATAATTCAAAAAACAACCAGGTACTTTAAGAGGTTAAATCATCGAGCAATAATTGAATTTGAAATTAATTATTCAAGGTAGTAAGAACTTATTTGGGCGGTAGTGGGAACGTTTTGTTTGTTACCTTCTATTCAGCACAATATTTCCAAGTTTTAAGTCTCGATGAACTATGTTTCTCTGCAAAGAAAACAAATTACATTTAAATAATGAGAATATCCTTATAAATTATTATGGTCTTAATATCTGGTCCCAAAAAAAAAAAAGATACACACATTGTGCAGAAAGCTTGCATTTTTCTCTTTTCATGTGGTTTTGCCAACATGCAATGTACATCACTTCCCACTTTCTAATTAGTTTGATATACAAAATATCAAATGCTCTTTAGGTTCGTCATGCATTTCCATTCACCTGCTATCAGTCAATCACAGCTTGAAGTTTTATAACATTCAAAAAACAGGGACTTTGGCAACCTATTGTACAATGCATGAAATGTACAACAAAGAGAAGCCGCTGTGAGACCAGATTGTAGAAAAGAGAACTGGTGTTTTATTGATCTCCAAACTCAGGATCAAGTGAATCTCTTATATATGTATCAAGCTTCAAAGTCTGCTTTTGCCATCTAGTCAGGACGCCCCCTTGGGGGAGGGGAAGGTCTGAGTATCCCACATCCCACTAACTTTTGGCCTAAGTATTCCATATCCCGATAATTACAGTTGCAAAAATTAACAATTTTTGAAGTCAAATAATCCCATTTTATCTGATCTCAGTATCCCATATGCCATGAATTTCTCCACTAAATATCTTGCCTGTATCCTGTTAATTTTAACCTATTGTAAATATCCTGTATTCCGAAAACCCCTAATAGGGTCTCAGTCAGTGGCTGCAGCATATTGCTGTTGTCTCAGTTGTGAGTCCGCAAATGAAAAAATAAGACCATGTCGACAAGATGGCAGATTCCAAGATTGACCTTGCATTAACAATGGCCAATGTTGATAAAGAAAAAGTCAAAGGAGTGAAGAAAGGAAAGTCCAGAAGTTTAACATATAGTTGGCTGGAGGAAAATGTTCTTGAATGACATACAAATATGTTTACTACAGTGCAATGTGCAAAGGTAAGAGGAATCACATTTGCTGATTGCATGGCAAGTTTAAGACATGAAGAACCCCATTTTCATTCAATATTTCATTAATTCATGATCATACATAAATATACTACCATTTTTTTTTTTTGTATCATGAAATCACGGCCAAAACAACTGAAGTCACTCTAAGAAAAAAAATATGTGCTAGGCAGTACCTTTTTAATATATCATTGGATTATTTAACCAGGCGCAAGGACGGAGTCACAGTAAAGGTCCATAAAAGGAATGAACTGTCAGTAGTTTTAATCAGTTGTGTTAACTGTACAAGTTTGTATAGGTAATCACATGAGGCTGAGTACTATTAAGGATTAATTGCACGAGTGTTTTCAAAATTTTCCAAAATTGCCTGAGTCGCGAAGCGACGAGGGCAATTTGGAAAATTTTGAAAACACAAGTGCAATTAATCCTTAATAGTACGAGGACTCATGCGATTACTTGTTTATCAATGAAGGGCAAAATCTATACGAAGGA
>Ga0126339_10000041_pt1 | contig 41766 bp, 22 predicted proteins | sample OrbTmetagenome_2_FD_92532 | JGI IMG/M metagenome (GOLD analysis project Ga0126339, IMG submission 92532) | Coral microbial communities from Petempiche,Puerto Morelos, Mexico - Orbicella T R C metagenome | ecosystem: Host-associated > Invertebrates > Cnidaria > Coral | place: Petempiche,Puerto...
AAAAAAACAAAAAAAAAAGAAACCTTTTTTAAAAAAACCCTTAATAAAACCGCTATAAACCCCCCCCCCCCCCCGCTGCCCCTACCAAAAAAGCCCCCTGTTCCCTCTGATATCAAGCTGTCTTAGCACATTATGGTCAGAGAATTTTAAAATTTTCATTTTGATGACTTATTCTGTCTTTCTCCTCAGACTGAAATTGTATATGGCACTACTCAATATCTCCCCAACCCTTCACCTTTCAAACTGCCCCCAGGGTTCATCACAGGACATTTATAGCTGGTATCAATGCTTACCCTAACAAACATGACTCGACCAAGAATTATGTATTTCCCTTCTTTTAGACGATGAACAATCTTTATGTTGTAGTCTTGAGCAATCTTGCACACCTACATCAATAATTGAGACAAAAAAGGATTTTAGGAGAAAGCATGGATAACCTAAAGGACAAACAAAATTTTTTGAGTGGTGGAGAAAGACTCAGTGGAACTTAATAAGGAAATAACCGAAAGCCCCCCAAGGAGGGTAACATAGTAACCAATAGATCTTTTGTAAAAACACAAGCTATGGATTCTGTTAATTATTCCCCCTCCCTCAAGTTACCTCCATATCTCACCCCACCCCTACAAGTGGAGATCATCTCTATATATTGAAATAATCTGCCAATAATTTAGGCAACTCTCCTGGTAATTTTAAATGCCCTATTTAATTTCAAAACGTTTTTGGATCTCGATTTAACACTTGGGTGGTACAAATAATATTGACGTTTTGGTTATTATGTTCAAACATAGATGCTCTCGACAATATATTGGATTCAACTACTATCATGCAAATAAAATTATTTTCTTAATTAGAAAGCTATCATTTGACAGTCGCATTTTTAAGAAATACAAGAAATTGTTTCAGGGACATGTTATAATGTACATAAAGGCTAACATCATTTTTATGGGGATCAATAAAAGGTTTCGCCTTTGCGAGATCCATTTCTCAAAATGAGCGTTGATTTTTTTTCTTTTGGTATTGAATTGATTTTCTCTAGAAGAGAAATAAAGTGCATTGCAGAAATGGTTAAGTTAATTTCAGAGCCATTAACTTTGCCAAAAGAACTTTTAACGTTGATATGACGTTATTATTCGTTTACCGTTTTGTAAAAAGCCTCCCGGCTGTTTACAGGCGACAGATGTTCCTAATTGGCCAAAAAGTGCACGATGCTAAAATTAATTTTATTTTAGTATCAATATAAAACCTATTACTGGCATAAAGCTGAACAATTTTTACAGCTTACAACTAATTATTTCCGTAATCCAATTTATTCTCAGAAATGTGGAGTTTTCGCCCGCTAAAATGCTGCATTTAAGACGAGACGTGAGGCGAAAGGTGATATGTTGTTGTTACCCGTTATCAATCCATCGGCATAAGTTGAGTAATATTTGCATAATTCGTGGACAGATGAATGAACATGTAATATTGATAAAACTGTGCTCCTAAATTTTTATTTAAGTTCTTGCCTCAAAAAATATTTTTCTTCGATATTGTGACACCAATTGGTAGTATGTATATATGAAATTCAACCCTCCTAACTAAATAAACTGTGCTGAATATTCTGCAAACACTTTCTTGAAGTTTCATCCATGGCATCGTTAATTAGAAGTACTTCAAATTTTGTTAACATGAAATTTAACGAAAAATAGGCGTAACAACTTACCTGTTTATCTAATTCGGATTTTGGTTCCGTGCTCTCCAGTAGAGAAGGCAGTTCTTTTGTCTTTGGCCGAGTCTTTGGAGTACTTTTTTGATCTTTTGGTTTCGGTGGAGTTTGTTTTCTTGTCACGGCTGTGGTTTTCTTTATTTCCTCGGGTTCTTCCACAGAAAATTCCGTAAGGCGGGAAGCCGAATTTTCCCCTTCTTCTTGATCAAACACGGAGTCAACCCCAGAATCTGAGTCCAGTGAGCTAGGGCTTTGAATTTCTGGCTGATCTGTTTGCTGAACTTCAAGGTTGTCAATTTCAGTCATGTTGTTTATTTTCTCCACGTCCAACACTTGCCCTTGTCCGTTAGTTAATTCCATATCACTGTGTGCCTCGTCCTCTTCGATTTCTTTCTCCATTTGAATTAACTGCGGCAGCTCATCGAGATCAAACTTTGATGTCCTTCTAACAATCTCCATTAGGCAAATGATTACACCTCTGCAGCCCTCTCTGTAATCATCAACCTCCACCACATCGTTCGATTCGAACAGTATGGCTTCGGGAATACCGTGACTTCGACACCATGTGAGAAACTGTTGCACATTTTCCCGGGAGCGAAATAGTTTGATCTCTCTACCACACTTACTCATGGTGTGATAGCGAAATTTCCTCCCAGGCACGGGAACGTTTTGCTCCCGAGAGTACAACTCCGCTTTCTCTTGTATGTAGTTCGCAAGTCGACAGAGTAACGATCCATCTTCTAAAGCGTAGAAGAAAAACTCCGGAGAGATAACCACGTCGGGAAATAACTTGGCTAACCACTCGCTTTCGTCCTCCATCATGGCGTAAAGGAGCTCGTTCTCTTTTTCCCATCGCTTTACACTTTGTATGCTGTTAGTTTTGAGCCTTCGAAAGTTGGCCCTGTTTCGAGGAGTTACAGTGACCGCGACTTCTTGCGTCGCTGAAATCATCGTTGGTACTGTCTGATTTCCGGTAACCCTCTTGAAAATTTGTTCAAATCACCATAATACCTTGTTCTTTAGATCTACGGCGATCCTTGCTCTGTTGCGTCGTTACTCCATCATCGTAGTTTTAAACCTGTTCGATGGAACTGATCTTTCAAGACGACCACTCAGCGATGTTCATTTCGATTGTTGCATGTGAAATAGCAATTCCGATTTGCCTGTTAAATAATTCCCACAGACGAGAATATTAAATATTGTTTATGACAGCTAGGGTGACACGATGTTTTCTTTTCTGCTCAATTTCATGCACCGCAAACCCTGTTAATTCTCTCGAGAAAATTGCCAACAGGAAATATCAGGACAAAAATTCCAGCTAATAAACACTCCAAAAGCACAACCAATCTATTTATAGTCGTGCGATAGCTTGGCGTATATTGACTCAACACAATTAGCTACAATTTATTCAGTTGTTTTGTGGCGATAAAAGGTTTGGAATAATATCCTAATTTGAATAGCGTTAAAGTCGTTCGTTCCAAAGAATAGCCGACGACAAAAACATCAATCGATTCTATTGTTTCGTCGAAAACAAAAGTCGATCTCAGACGAAATTAGAACTTATCTGTTTCCAGAGGAAAGCCAGTCCAGTTTCTACTTCTGTTCGTCAGCGCTAAGAGACCACTGCCGTTTATAAAAATGTCAGGTATTCACGTCAAAACAAGACTTATTAATGATGCATAGATGAGTGCTGATTTTGTTGTCCGAGAGATCGTTTGGCCTTGGACGTCTTACAACAGGAACCGTTCTATCTTGTAGCATTCAAAAAAGACACGATCATTCGCGACCCAGCAACCGGAAACAGCGGGTATTCCTTTTCGTAGACCGGAAATGGAACAAGCGGAAATGACGGTTGTATTGCAGAATCGTGTGATTTGGTCACACAGTGTACAGTTCTTTAACACAGTGTACAGTTCTTTATTTTCCTTGACATGTCAAATGACGGGTTAATTGTATTACGGCGTTACTTCTTTTATTTTTCAAGAGGGTAAATAAGACTTTTCAGTGTGTTAACTGATAAATGGGATTAATCTGTCATCAAAAGTGATCGATTCTTCGACTTATGCCTTCCTTTTCAGTTTGGGTATTTTCGCTCTGGAGCTGTCTGGAGCCATCTTATAGAGTCCTTATAGCGCCATCGTCTGCCACTGGTGCCTCGTGACTATCAGATTGAAATCACGCCAAGAGTTACACTGTCATGTTAGGGCCAGGCGAATCTCATCTTCTTTCCCATTTGTTGACAATTACATCATTACAAGTTTCTTTTTTTGTTATGGTGATATCTAAGTATATGACATCACTCTGATCATACGAAATGAGATTCAAATGCTATATTCTAAAAAACGAAAACAGCGGACAAAAGTGAAAATTTCTACGGCTCGAAACCTCACGGATTTCGACCTTCATTTTCAACCAAGAGAAAATGAGGCCAAATTAAAAAAAATCGCTTTCAAAAGGCAATGATGGTAGGAAATTTTGATAAATGTGTGGGCATGAGTAAAGGTGTGGAAAGGAAAAAAGGTAAAACGATACCGACTTGGATTAGACAAAGAGGCAGCCTTGCGGTTGGAATATTCAGGCAAAGGAAATATGAAGCCAGGAAATACAAGGAAGAGACTTCATGACGTCACTAGTCGGACTGGAGATCGAGAGTGCGCGCCCGTGTGGTTGATATTGTACTACAGTTTTCGAAGCTTTTTTCCTTGTACGTCACTGTCGGCTTGAGGGACAACATCACGGTAGCTGAAACTGTCACGATTTGACTAGCCAACGACAATGCTATTTGGACTAAGTTTTGTATTCTGGCCCTCTAAACCCGAATCTTTTTGACTAACAAGGAATGCGTGACAAATAGAACCCACTAGGCTGTGTCCTGTGAGGTCTCATTTAGCATTAACAAAACACCAGATATTGTTCCAGTCACACTACTGAATTAATATCAGTGACGCCTTTGCGGTCGTTAATAAGTACTTGAAACAACCGACTAGAATACTCTGGCGTTTTATTAAATGTGGCAGGGTAGGTGTTTAAAACATGTTGAAACGTACTTAAGTACACAATTTATAATTAGGCAAGGCTTTCTCGATTAGGGAAAAGACCATGGATTTCTGCCTTATTCCAAAGCTAAGCCCCCCTTCCCCCCACCCTAACTCTGGCTTGAATAAGGTTACCTCAGAGTCGTACAAATTGACCAAAGTTAATATCGTGTATTATATAGGTGTACCCGTATCCACACATCCCCTCCCCTCCCCCCCTTCCCCCCTTGCTCCCAAGGATAAACACCGTTCTCTCCGTTTCGGTTACATTCGGGCTGAATTTAACGGAGGCTTAAGAACCAAAATCATGACACACCAAAAAAGTGAACTTCAAAAGGAGCACGGCGCAATAACCCGCACATAATGTTTACCAAAGCACCTCGCTGTGTACACACATGCTAGGTCGGCTAATTAGCGGTCAAACAAAGACTTTGTCACCCCATGTAGGGTGTTGTCCATAAACACTTACTCTGTTCCCATGAGAAAAATTAGAGAGACAGAACGAAAAATTCAATGAAAAGTTAGAAAACTTAAACTGTCTGGGTTTTGAACATGGTCCAGGTTTATAACCACAATTGAAAGTATCAAGGAAACCTGATGATTCGAGTTTGGGACTGAAGTGGTCAGTGAAAAAATCCTATGGTGTTGTACTCCGGATCAAGTGGTTCAAAATCAAGCCCGGGCTCGGGTCATTGTGTTGTGTTCTTAGGCAAGACACTTTACCCTCACAGCGCCTCTCTCCACCAAGGGGTACAAAGAGCTGGCGGCAATTTGCTGAAGAAACTTGACGAAATGTTGTGGGGTATTAAACGTACGATAGACGGCTTGCATCCATCTAGGGGATTAGGGATAGTGCTAGTCGCTTAACGATAAGTTCCGGCAGCGTGGGCCTGGAGCCTAGGTGCGACTTATGTTTAGCTAACTAAGATATCTGAAAGAAATAAGTTCCAATCGTCTTCTTTCTGAAAGATCCAGAAACCAACAAGGAAATGAAAGGAAAAATATACTTCAAGAAATTAATTGTACAAAAATATGATTTATTCACTCTTTCACGCGCGGATAAAGTATACGAAATCTACAAAGATTTGAAAAGAGCATGAAAAAGATGATGCGCTATTTTGCTAAATATCTTTGCACACTTTCTATCTACTGTTTAATTCAAACAAGTTTCCCTATGGTGTTCTACGATTGCTCTATAGCGAGTAACGGTTAATCAGCTATTGTCGTCAAACTGTCGGTGTTTTAGTTATATTAAAAATGATGATCTACTATGTTGTCATAATTGTCATGCTACCCAAGTCACTATAGAAAAGAATTTCATTTTAAGTACATTATTTTGTCTCCGATCGCACGCTTCTATTTACATCTGTCTAGGTTACTGAATGCGAATATCTTCATAACGGGAAAAAGAACGTCTTAGTCTTAGCCATATCTGCAAATAAAACAGGGAATTTATTAGAACAGAAGAACTAAGTGCTGTGTACTGTAAATGAGAAAAACCATGAAAAAGGCTTTCTCTCCAAAATTTGTGACTATTATTTTAGGAAGGAACGCTACTTTGCATAAACGACTACAGTTGTGGTTAGAATGTATCCACCGCACTCCCAACCTTTGAATATCACCACACCTGTTTATCAATGCTTCGAAATACTTTTGTGTCTTTTTTCCCTACGAAACACAGGTAAATGAACAATGCCACGTTACCAACTGGCTGTTGACCTCTTTCCGATGGCTTATAGCTCAGCTGTGTTGGAGATGACCATGCAATTCCCCGGTGTATGGCGATTGACAAGACTGAAGGGAATAACCTAACACTGTTTCTGATAAAAAAAAATCATGCCATATTCCAAGCTGGTTCTACCTTACCTATCAGAAATAAATAACTTCTTGCGCTGTGCCCGGACTCTTGTCTTTTTGTTCTCGTTCCTTGTCCTCCTCGTCTTTAGGAAGCAGGCGCGCATGGCGTTGAGTACGGGGTGATGACAAGTGAGGCAAGTTGTGTTTGAGCCTGCTGTGCTGATGGTCAGCTTTAATCTGCTGAGGCGGTGACGTGTCGCCTCGTACGGGCCTAAATCGAGCACTTTTGACAGCACTGAAGAGTTTGTAAACAACATTTATATTAAAACAAGTGTCGTTTGCTATATCACATTCCCACAAAAGAAAAGAGAGCTAGGCTACAGGTTTAGAGTCTTCATTGGCGTTAAACGAAACAAGGCCAAGAAACATATCATCCTGGTTACATCAACCTTGATCATGATTATATTTTAATAGCTTACCTATCGCTGTCCGTTCCGGCTTCAGCCTGTTGAAAAATATATCCGCGAACGTGAACAAGATGTGGTCAAATCAAGGGACATTTAAAGTGACCCTACCAGAAGATATGCGACAAGCTAAACTTGAGAGCCCAGTCCTGTTAAAATTACTGTCGTTCGTTTCCTAGCAACATCAGAACTAAGAAAACACTAGTTTATCAGAGGAATTACTGGAATTTGGATATGGACCAAACACGTAAGCGTATTCAGTGAAGTGCATCTGTATATTAGAAAGCATAAACCTTTGCAATACCCACTGTGTGGAACAAACACCAAGGCGATTATGGCTGGACCCCTACACGAAAGGATTAATCTGCAAAAATTCCGAGCTCTATTTTACATACGGTCTGCTTCATTTGCACTTCCTTTGTTCCTAGGGTCAGGGGCATTTTGGACATTTCCGTTTCACAGTGATCTATTCTTTTTCTGGATCAATCCCAAGGAACGCTGCAACCATGGCAGACCGCCTCACACTTACAAGGAGCAGCCAGTGATATATCTTGTTTTAAATGACTTTGTAAGTCGCTGGTAGCTTAGTTAGCTCTTAGTTAACCAGTTTGAATCTCTTACATTGATTCAACAACAGGACTTGGATCATTAGAATAATTTCAACAACAGGACATAAATCTCACCTCTTGTCCAGGCAGAGGTGAGGGCGTAGGAGTTTGTGTAGGCGAAGAGGATGCCGAGTCTGAAGCCAGATCACCTGAAGGAATATTGACATCATAATTACAACTACTGGAGATAAGACACAGTGCTACCCCTCCCATGGCGTAATGATGACTAGCGATTATTGATCAGCAGCCAGACTGACCCTCTTTTCTTACATCTTAACCTGCTTAATCTGAGTCAAGCAAGAATTTTCTTCTTTTCCTTTTTCCTGGTCATGGCTGGTTTGTTGGCTGCGATTCAATTACTGTGCTTTTACCCAGAGCCACATAACTCAAACTTAATATCAGTTTCCTAAACAATTACGTATAATGACAATCAGCAAAGATTCGTACAAATTCTTATACCTGTAGATCCAGTCTGTTCCATATGCTCCTTACTGCTGCTTTTGGGCAGAAACGACCAGCCTCCTCCCCCACTGGAACGTCGCTTGTGTTTAGTCTTTGGACTCGCTCCAACCACGGGACTAACCGCACCCGGAAGCTGTCTTGACGGAAATACCATCCCAGGTCTCTCAGTTCTCATGGAGCTCGCTCGGTTTATGTTGTCGGGTTTTAGTTTGGTGTCAAAACCGCTGAAAGTCTCGGCCCTCTTGGGTCCTCCCCCGGGCAAAGCCAGGGACGAGGAACTTCCTTGAGTATCACTCTGGGCCTCTTCTGACGAGGGCTCCTCGCTGGACAGTGTGGATTGCACCTGCTGTATAGCGGCTACTAAGGACTCCCTGAAGTGAAACAACGACAAGGAAGTCGCAAATGAGTATTTTTCTGCGAACTCTAGACAATTGTGACTTAACAACTCAGCTTTTCTCTTTCTTGTTACTTAAGATGAGTACCGGCAGGATGAAACGACTCAATCTTGTTCCCAGAGCCCACGTGTCTTTTGGTCAGCGCCAAGACATGGAGCTCTGGAAAAATCAATTTCCAGACTCCAAGATTTTAGGAGCTCCGGTTTCACGGCGCATGCGTGCCTTCGTTTAAAACATGGCAATCTCGTTCCCAGAGCCCACATGTCTTTTGGTCAGGCGCTGACCAAAAGACACGTGGGCTCTGGGAACGAGATTCGAAACGACTTGGTTGGTGTGGCAGTATTGCAGTGACATAATACTTTAACTAAAACTATAGTCTAGATGCTTGAGACCACAGAGAGAGCTGATCAAATGATCGCTTGTAGGTAGAAAAAGTATTTTTTTTTAAATGTGTTACTTAAAATATGTTAGCTGATCAACATACTTAGCCTTTGTCAGTTCTTTGCTGTGTTCAACATCCAGTTTGGACTGAAATGAAACACGAACAAAACTGGTAAGTACACAAATAACTGACTAAAAAACGCAATGATGAAAAAAAGAACAGTCCACTTAAACGTGACGTTACTTTAAAAACTAACCTTTTCCAAGACTTCAATTTGACAGACGAGTTCCTTTAAAGAAGAAAAACAACATTGAACATTAGTAACCGCGTTGAATAAACCATGGAACTAGATTCGAGACCCAAGTGCGTACAACGAGCACGCATCTGCGTGATAACGCGTGAGTGAATGCGTGTGCGTGCGTGTCTTCAAGTGTGGAGTGCTCATACCTGCATCTCAGCCAAGTGCTTTCCTCTATCCGCGCCTTCAACCTCCTTGTTTTGAATTTGCTCTGTAACAAAAGATAAAATTTCTTGTCATGGCTAAGGCCTCAAAATTAGACCTCAGTAGAGATCGTAAAAGAATAAAGCTAAAGTTCCGCATCCCCAAATAACTGACCAAAAAACTGACCGATTAATATATTGAGGAGAGAAATAAGGGTTATTGACCAAGCGTGATGTCAAGGTGGATGGATATTGGTCGAAGTCCTTCTTTCCGTGTTATGCCCTGAGACGCAGTCGAGTTCAATTATTACCGCACACAAATAACGACACCAACCTCCCGTTTGGTCAATAAGGGATTTGTTATCTGGCAGAGATAACAATATTTCTCTTTCGTCCCGCCGCCCTAGGTTCCCACTCATAGCGTAGGATCTGGTTCATCTTGCTCGCTGGTAAACGGCAAACTGCAGACGTTAAGTTTTGGTCGCCTACCTCCAGGCGTTTGTAAACTTAAGTAAGAATATCTGTAATGCCGTGAATTGGAGATTTTTCCTGTTTTTTGATTAATCGATTTAAGGGTTACATGAAATGAAAAAAATAGACGGTTTTTTTTTTTTTTGTGGCTGGCCGCAAAGGCAAATGCTTACCAGTGAGGACGTTGGCTCTACGGATAATAATCTTCCTTCTCTCCCCCGCAGCTGTGGTGAAAAGACTATCATCCAGGTCTACGAAAAAAAAAAACACTTGGAGTGAATATGACATTTCCTACTCATTTTACAGAAATACTTGAATGAACCTGAAAACGATTTTGTACGTAAGGGCTAACTGCATGTGGCCAACAACACAATACTGACTCAAACAATGAAGAAGGACTGCATGAAAACACAGAAGATAATTTTAATGGAGGCTGAATATCAAACGCACTCAACCAATGTCGTAACAACCCTTCTTGCAAACCAAAAAAAAAGAAAAAACAAACCCTTCTTGCAAACATCATTTATTATATATTACAAGCAGTATCGTTGCACTGCGACTGACAGAAGTATTGTCAACCAAGAAGCCAAGACTACACGAGAAAGAGAGCGGCGTGGCCATGTTTTTTCCTCGCGTTCTTAGCTTGTCGCTTGACATTTCCAGGGAAGACAACTTACTTTCCTCCGCAGGGGCGTTGGCCACAGCTTGATGAATAATCGCCATCCAACTAAACGCAAACCACACAAGTAATGTTAACCACAGTATTCTTTGTTTGAAGGCTGAAGCAAACAGATGTCACGGATGCCTCTCAGTCCTAACGAGTTCTCCGCTTCAGCAGCCATTCAAATTCATCGTGACAAACGAAAGTGTTTAAATAAGACTCCAACAGGAGGTTTGGAACATGGCTCCCGTTACGTCATGTGAAAACACTCTTTAATGATAACTCAACTTCAACTTAACAAGGTGTATTATGGGGGGTGTGGAAATGGCGAATGAACAGGCTCCGGCTGGAAGGGCCAAGAAAGAACTGGCTGAGAGTGAAGTGGCCGAGGGGGGAATGGGGTAGGGTTGGAGCGTCTCGCCTCCTCTCTCTCCCTTCCCCTCTCTCCTCCTCTGTCTTCTATCCTCTTTCTTCCCGCTTTCTCTTCGCCCCATCCCCGACTAGACAGCCTGTTCACAGGCTACACATGCATTACAACCCCGTACCATAAAACAAAGAAACAGAGTCGTCGAACCTATCACTGACGAGGTTTCTCTGTATCACAGAGGTTTCATGTCTTCAAGGAAATCCACTCACCGTTTCATTTCGTCGGGTGAATCAAAGACTATCTCGTAGATGTCTGGTCCTTGACTACTAGTGCTGACAAGAAAGATGGCCTTCGGGTCGGTAGCAACAGCTCGCACAATCACCTTTTTAAGCCTGAGTATAGGAGCCTATAGATGAAGAGTATATGTGAAGCTTAGATCAATTAACAGTCCCCTGAAAAAAGACCCGATTGACGCATAAGGAAAATTCTCTAACCTTCTGATCTAATGAAAGCAAACTGTACTTCTGGTCTTTTTCCTGAAGGAAAACCAGCATGTCTTCCATAATCAACACTCGGGTGTCTGCAATTTGAAATTGATCAACATAAGTCAAAACCATGGGCACTCTCCATTCGAGCAAAAATTTCGGTTTGCATTTCGGAAATTTCTAGTGGCGGCGACTGCAACATTTCCGGAAAAGAGAACAACCTCGCAGGCTAAACACATATTTCCGAAAATGTCTTACCGGTAGTTTCTGTTCCATTTGATTTTCGTCCCAGAATTTCCGGAATTTTTGGTTGAATGGCTCACTTTTCGGAAATTTAACAATTTTCGGATTTTCCGGAAATTTGTCGAGGAAATTTCCGTACCACTTGTGCTCGAAAGTACTGGGTTTTGTTTGAATAGAAAAGACCCCAGGTCAGTTCCACCTCATGAAAAAGAAACAATCCATAGCCAGACCATTCCACCAGGTGACTAATCATCTACCGATCTCAGTAACAAGACTCCGATTCTTCTCGTACCTCCTTTGACAATAAGCCCGTTCGATCAAAATAGATTTTTAATCTATCCCTTGGTGTTGAACAAGTATGTTAGATAAGTTACATTACCAACTAGCTTTCCCTTGTTGGTTTTCCACAGTAAAACACCATCGTGGAGCAGTTTACTCGTGGTCGATGCGAAGTCGATGTTCTACGAAAACAAAAACGATGTTCTTAAAATGGAGCTTATATGTCCCTTTGTACCAGAAGTCTCCCTTTACGATCATGATTTTCTGTTTTTGCGTATTTTTCAACACAATAGACCAATTTCGAGATATTAAATTTCAGCCTAAAACAATAGACCCCAGTACGAGGCTCTGGGGAATAACTACAGAATTTGTGGGGTTTATTCCCCTAGAGCCTCGTGCTGCGGTCAATTGTTTCAGGCTGAATTTTAATATATCGAAATTGGTCTATTGTGTTGGAAAATGCGCAAAAACATGAAATCATGATCGTAATTCCTACAGAAAAAGTTTTAGCAACCCCCTGTCCCCCTTTCAAAGTTGGAAAATGGTAAAATACAAACTTGTGTTAGATGAAAGTGATTTGTCAACATTGCACAGGGGTGGGGAGGGCAAAATGTGTAAAGAATGAAGTTTTCCAACCCTTGTGACCAACATTCAAGTTCCAGTCCGATCCTCAGACTACAAATATGACCTAATGATTGGCTTATCTTTGTTTACCTTCACTTTTCCGTTCTTGTATGTCACAGTTCCTTTCAAATCCAACTTCATTTTCATATCTTGTAGTTGCTGTAAAAGAAGATGTGTTGTGTCAGACTTTTGTCGATTTTCAGTCATGTTCAACATGGAGCTACATCTTCATTTTATAATGCTTCTATTGCAGGTCAGCCCGGGAAGTGAGCTATGACACGCTGAAAAATCCACAGAACGCTCAAAGAACTCTCCTGAACTGACATTAAACATTCAGGCCTTGCTCTATTTGAAGGACAACGCCCTCCAGCTTTTACCGCAAAAGACAAATATAGGCTGCGGATTCACACTATTATCCAACCAGCTTGAGTTGATTACTCATAAAATAACTATTATTAAACAGCTTTTTAGGGAAAAAAAATTAACTCTATCAGTCCTTTCGATATCAATTCTCTTTAATTATTAAATATGTTTGTTTAACGTTAGTTCCAAGAAACTGTTGGTTTGTCAAGACAAATATTTCTCCTCGATTGTCTAATTGACAATGAATTTGATATTATACGGACAAACAAACTGCTTTTTACGTACCTTCTGTTTTTCGTTATCTTTTATCGTCTGATCGACACTTTGTAATATTTCCTGTCAACAACAAAACGAAACCGATCAACTTCCAACACTTGTTCCCAGTTGGCTGGTAAATCACAAAACCATCCTTACCTTGACAAGGGTGATGGACTTCTTCAGTGAGCTGAAATCCGGTTTGGACTCTGAAAAGTTCAAACCATTTAATACCAAGCCCCAAAACACATGTATAACATGTAGTACTATAATAGCAAGCTGGTCTTGAGGTAAATCCGAGCGTTCTGATTGGTTCTTTCTTGGTTGGGCTTTGACATACGGACCGTTCCATCATAAGCCGTAATTTTGTTTCTTTTCGAATGTCATGTAATAAAGTACTTACTAACCTATCTTGTTCCAGCCGTACTTAAGAATATTGGCCCACGGTCGTTTTTAAGCGGACCTCGCTGCGCTCGGTCTGTACTGCCACGTCTTTGGGTCAATATTCTCCAGTACGGCCCTCGCGCTCGGTTAGTAGGAGATTAGTTTTTGGATCACCACAATTACAGTCCAGTTTATCACAGTGGAAACAAGAAAAGGCATTCGGTGCAATGCGATAAAACAGACTTGTCCATTACAAACAAATCGTGTGGCACCCGAGATTTCCCCTCATAAAGCATAACCAAAAAAGTCACTTCTCCAGTGATAACATTGCACTGATACATTTACTCTATCCAGGCCTGTTTAGAACACGAAATCGCGAAATGTCACCACAGTGAGCTTAAATGTAATTACGGTTAAATAGCCTAAATAGCGCTCAAGTTAGCCTAAATATCACTGACTTGAAGGTGGTTAGCTCTCAATTGTTGTATGGGTTATGACTCATCCTTATCCCACATTGTTAAGTGCCATTTCGTCATTTCGTGTTTTAAACACCTCTACTCTATCCCGGATGTTATGACGTACCTCTGGTAGTTTTGACGATAGCTTCAATCAGTATTGGATACTTGGTGAGCCTCTGGGTGACAAGCGTAATGCACTCTGGGATGGACAGTCGTCGACAGAACTTGTTCATGTTACATTTCTAGGTGAAACAATAGTGGAAGAAATTGTAAAAACAGTGTGTTTTGTCAGCCTGAAAACGAGACGCTTTATGCCCTCCAGGAAAAGGTGGCTACCACTTTAAGTGTTCCTCAAGTACATATATGCCTAACACAAAACCAACAGTATCTCCTTAACGAATACAATTGAATATGTGAAAAATCGTGTATCATGTCTTAATATCTCCTTAGATACTAAATATTAATTCCCTTTACTGATTAGCACTAGTCGAGAGAATTTCATTCTACATCAAGAAATGTCCTCCCTTCGTTTTCGTCACCTTTCTGTCTGGTATCGCAAAATGAAACAAAGCAAGTGGGTCTTAATGACGCAAAATGTTTTCTATCACGACTTTGCCTCTTCTCCCCCTATAAAAATTGATGCCTTGGCACCATGGCACATGATTAACCACGCTCTCAAATTCAAAATATACAACTGAGAATACACCTACACTATTTCCTTGAACTACTTCGTATACATACCTTAATAAAGTCTGCAAACTTCTTATCCGTTCTGAGTAATTTCTACACGGCAGAAAAAAATGACACTAGACATAAATTATGCAAATCAACATAAGAAATTCAGAAGAAATTTCACTTGAAATTTATTATTTTTTTTATTTCCTTTTCTCATACAGTTACAAGATTTGCTTGCCCCTGCAACTAGTTCCAGAACTAATCGAGGAAGGGGCAAGAGTTTATATCAAGTGACTACTGAAGCCATTTTATACGCCGTGGTGATTGAAAGAAATTAAAAGAACTGTGTATCTAACAAATTTGTAAAGAAATTGGGTTATATTGCTACGTAAGATTGCAACTTTGCCTAAACAGTCAAGGCACCGGACCCTTTCCACACCTCAAAGCAGAAAAAACAACGGACATGACCTGTGATGGAAGCTTAGAGCGGACAAGACAAACATATCAAGCAAACAGAGCCTCCTGAAAGCAACGAGCTACTGTAACTTGTTACCTTGTAAAGTTCCACACCGTCCATGTGATTGCTACAAAACTCGCCATACGCACTCTTCATCTTGTCACTGTTTTCTCCACTGAACTGAAATGTGAATTGGAAAAAACGCACTTAACAAACTAACGTTGCTTATTTTTTCACTTGTTGTTATCTACAGATTAAATTCGATCTCAGTTTTAGCATTCCTAACCTGTTGTTCCAGTACATCTCCAACACTGTTCACTACAGTGTCCTCCCCTTCGCTTGCTTTCAGACGGTCTAAGAAATCCCCTGAGAAATGAAACACAACACAAATTTAACAGGGTTCTTTACGTATCATCAAGCCACAGGGAAGACAAGCAAAGACAATTACGATATAACATCACAATAGCTCTTAACCGAGTGATATGAAGCACTGTGTTAGTCGAAATATCATCATCAAAAATCCTTGCCCTTTCCATGTTTTTTACCGGATTTTCCTTGACAGAATTATCAGGTTGTGGATCCATCAAGAGTGAATCTAGTCAGTGTCGAAATTTCTTCAGCTCAATCAAGAAAACTTCCTTCCTCAACGAGAAAGACTCCATGAATCTGAGGCCCAAGATTAATTGCAGTCTCTTATTAAAAATGAAATCGACGAAAAATGTTGTTTTCTCACCATTAATTTGAAGCAGATCATTAAGTCTCGGTAATATCTGATCTACAGTTTCCTGCGCTAAGTAATTCAACATCCCCTTGTAAAATATCTGCAAATGGACAGGATCTTAGTGAGGAAGAGATCTGAATGTTCTAATTCTCAATACTACTAATAATAAAATGATATAATATAATAATAATAACTTTATTAATACTACGACTAATATGACTGAACTAAAGCTCAAACAAGAAAGAGAATCAGCGTTATATAATTGCCTCCTAAGCAAGAGTGATTATTTTGACTAATAAACCTCCTTAAGTCAAACATTAACACAAACAAAGATAATGTTTGGGCTGTCACGCAACACTTTTTCCTACTAAGTGCTGCGTGACTTTCCAATAACGGCTACGAAGACGACTTTACATGACTTGACTTGACTTGATTGTTTTAAAAGATAAACCTCCTCAAGTCAAACATTAAACACGAACGACGATAATATTTGGTTTGTCAGGTAACGTTTATTCTCACTAAGTGTTGCCTGCCTTTCCAATAACGGCTACGATGAAGACTCTGTCATGACCTTCTCACTGTTTGCCATGACAGTGTTCACTAAACATAATGAAACGGTTAATGACATGATGGCAATGAACAAACGCCTTCCAACCTTTTGCATGATTTTTAGAGTCCTGACGTGATGGACTTCAGTCTGAATCAGTTCTGATAGGAAACGAAAAAACAAAACAAAATTGTAAAGCATGTCCTACACGATAGCAACACTAGAACTCACCAGCGATGGAGCAATGATTTCTCAAAGTGTAAGTACAATATGTTTTAAGTCTCACCGTGAATGACATCTTGTCTCTTGATGTCCTTTGCTGTCATCTTTTTGAGAATCTACAATGAAAGATTGGCGGGGAAAGTAAGACTAAGTGTTGCGTGCGTTCCTATTCCTATCAAAATAATGTTCAAACGTTGTTGTTCATAGAAGTGGTCAATGCGCTAAGGAACACCAAGGTAGTTCACAGGCATGCCACTTAAACTGAAAGAAACAAATATATCAACTAAACATAATAGGCTTAAAAATCCCAACTGGCAGAAGGCAGACCAGCTGGCTATTTACAAGTATGACTGAGGAGTTGAACTAGGGTCTACCGAGAAACAACCCCACCTAAGCGCTCAGAGCGAGACTTGAACCCGCAACCTCCGCATTTCAAGTCCGGCGCCCTAACCACTCGGCCACGCTACCTCCTAAAAGTTCTCGTAGATTAAATTTCGTTTCTCTTTGAGTTTACTGGTAGAAGCTTAAAAGAGTGCAGGGGACAGTAAGAGAAGAGCAACAACAACTAAAACTACAACTAATCACATGAACGAAAGTTGTTGATGTGCACCTTCTTTTCGACTGTAACGCTCCACGCTTCTGGTTCATCTTTGATATCAAGGTCAGGATCACCTTGAAACTGGATAAAGACATAAAGCAAGTGAGACGATAGACTAAGAAATAACTGAGAAATACTATGACTAGAAAGGTACGGAACTAAATCAGTAAACTGCAATGGTTGAATGGCTCGACTTGCGTGTGTTCACTAATGTGTAATGAGACGTAAAGTGATGAAAATTTAACGGTTATTCTGATCTTAAAGTGATAATCGATTATGCTCACCTCATCGTTCATTTCTGGAAAGAAAGGAAAACAGCAGAGAATCATTAAAGCGGCAATGTATCAGTGTAACGCTTATAAGCATCACGTTTGGCTTAATTCAGTTTCCCAGTACATTCAAACTAAATGTAAATGGAATTACAATTTCCTAACGTCAGCGAAATTGAAACGCAAAACAAGCTAATTTTGTACACAACGGTCAAAATGACCAAAGCATTGTTTCTAAATATAGATGAAGAATATATGTAGAGGGTTTTTTCGTGCTAGAGTAGAGTTACAGAAAAACGAATAGAGGTCTAGATGAACAGGAAAAATGGCTGTCGCTCGCGCTTCTGCGGTTTCCCTGGATTCCTTTCGCCCGTCTGATGCCGGCCGCTCCCTTTCCTCAGACGAGCAGTTTCACACGATATTGAGGGCCAGTCCATACTACGCCGGAGCTATTTGAAAACGCAGTTTAAATCTACGGTTAGGCCTACCGTCCAAACTAATCCGAACCGAAAACGGAGCTTTTTGAAAACGCTGTTCAAACCGGAGGAATTTGAAAACACCAGCTTTGCGGAAACATTTTAAAAACGGCGCTTTTCGAAGAGATAACCTCACGATGAGAATGTGATTTCCCTGACCGACTTTTCGTCAAACAAAAGTCCAAAATGAACGCTGATTGTTGTCCTTTTAAATTTATCCGGCGTAGTGTTGACGGAAAACATTTGCTACGTTTTCGGAGTGAAAACGCCGTTTTCAAATTTCGCCGGCGTAGTGTGGACAGAAAAAGCTGGAAAATGTTTGATGCGTTTTCAGAGTGAAAACTGCGCAGTTTTCAAATTTCGTCGGCGTAGTGTGGACGAGTCCTGAAACAAAGAGATTCTTGTGCTGAAAAAAGTATACATAACCATCGATGCTGTTTGATTGACGGGACACCCACCTCCTTCATCCTCATCTTCATCATCTCCAGACACATCTGGCGACACAGCAGTACTGGGAAAAAAGGCAGACATGGTTGGTTAGCTATTACTGGCCACACTCCACTTGTTTGTCTTAATTAGACTGACTTTAACGCGGACACCTATCTAAGGTGGCCAGCTAGAGCTGGTGTCCACCTTCCAAAGAGCTCACTGTACGACCATAAGAATAACATTGGAAATAGCATCAAAGGAGTTCTGTAACAGATAATGTGGATGGCACCTGTTTTAAAAAGAATAGCCTACATTTTTCAAGTATTTCAATTACAGACTAAGATATTGTTAGTCATCCTTGCTTATTTAATTGTTTTTTTTCACTTTGGGTAGCTATAGGTTTTCTTGGGTAATTAATCATAAATAAGCAAATAAAAAAAAAAAAATGCAATATTTAGAGGAGAAGCCACATGAGCCCTAGCTGGTTTTCGTGCGGTTCTTCTAACATCGTCGAATTGGACTTTGAAGTGTTTTTGTGCAGGGAGGAAAACTGCAGTACCCAGAGAAAAACCTCGGAGAATGGCGAAAACCAACGAAAACCTCAACCCACATATGGCACCGAACCGGAATCGAATCCAGGCCAAATGGCTGGCAGGCGAACGCTCTCGCCACTACGCCATTCCTGCTCGCCTCTCCCCTCTAATCATGAAGTAAGATTACCTAGGTTTGTCCTTCCCCTTGTCCTTATCTTTGTTCTCTTCGTCCATTGTGAAGCTCCTGCTTTAGAAATAACACAACAGTTGCCATTAATTATCAATGGAAGATTACGACTTACCAACATTAAATTCAAAAGTACACAAACGTACTTAATTCAGGGTTTACCTTCTAAAAGGCAGGGGAGAGGCTGGCTTGGTATGAAGGCTAGATCTTGAAGAAACAGTGCCGCCTCGACCACTCCGTGTTAACAAGCCAGGGTTGGGAAGCATCGGCACCTGAAACGAAATGAAATTTATTCTACCCAGAAAATGTTTCAGTGTCAACTAAAATCTTGGGTAGTAACAAAATCTTCATTGTAAGCAGGTATATACGTTCTTTTGTGTATAATAATATTAAACATTTACATCCCTCTGAAGTGACCAAGATCTAATTCAGCTCTCCTGGGGCCCGTTTCTCGAAGGTCCCCGAAATTTTTCGCACCCTGAAAACCATAGCAAAATCTCAAACCTTATGATTACAGATTTGTTTTATTCACGTATTCTGAATGTGAACAGAGGTTCCGTTCATGCAATAAGTTTCAGACGTATACACTTCTCCGTTTTCAGAAACAGATGAGCTAAAAATGGCTTTGCTAGCCCGAAATGTGTCCGGGGCTGGCCGGATAGATAGGTCTAGATACACTGCTGACAAACAGGTGTCGAGAATGTGTATTTAGCTCGTGAAACACGAAATCAAGTTTCTTGATGTCGTGAAGAGACCCTCCCCCTTCCTTTGCCCCTCCTTAATTCTGCTAATAACTATTAAACGTATATGCAGTTTCTTACCTGCTCTCCAGGTTTAGACATTTTAGCGGTCACACCTGAAGCTCTCCTTCCTAGCGCAGTCTTATGCTGTTCTTTGCCATCATTTGTCTCCTTTTTACTGTCTTCATTATCCTTGTTACGTGCTGCTGTATTGAACAAATTACAGATGTTTATAACCGTGTAAAATTATAAATTGGCTTGTTTATTGGAGAAAATTCCCCAACAGCGCGCAATATCATTGGCTACTTCGAGGCCACATGACATCTAACAATGAATCTGTTTCCAAAATCGATGACGACCGCCATTACACATGCATATACCAATGTCTTTGAAGCCTTACTTTACAGCAATTAATATTCCCAATGGTTTTACGAAATTGCCAGACCTTTTTTTTTTCTAACAAACACAGTGGCCCTGTACAGGTCATAAGCTACTGCATTAGTCAACAACTTCCATTAGGATCAGTAACAGTAACAGTAACTTTATTAATGCACAATTGAATTACAAGCCTTGGTAGCAAAGCTATTCTGGGCAAACTATTTACATTAGTTACTTTTAGTTACTTTTAGAATTTACAGTATTATGTAGTTTAAAAGAGAGAATAAGAGAAGAAAAGAAATTAAAGAAATTTGAGTCACAGAGTCTGGAGTAAACTTACCGAAGCTCTTGTCTTTTCGTAAACTACTTCTATTACTTCCCTTCTGCAGCTTTGGAAGTTCTCGCTTTAATTGCTGAGAAAAATACAAGGGATATTTAGCATCGCTTGATTGTATAACGAAGAACATAACATCACCAAAGTAAATAATGATATGTTAAGAGCCCTTGCTGCTCATAAACCAACCACGTGACTATTTACATTACCCAGTGACTGTTTACATTAATAACGCGGCAGAATTTAAATGAGCAGGTTGGGAGCGCCAAAGGGGTGTGGTTCTTGGCTATGTATGAGTGATGTGCACTAATTTAAGAGATATCAAATAACGTATTATTTTTGGGTCACGCCTGAAATAGAGGAGTGTGCTTGTGTCAGGCCTGATATAGAGTATCAAAAATGACATATTTTGGTCTGAAAAAGGGTAAGGGTTTTGTTTCAAGAAACACACGCACACCCCCACCAAAACTGATTACGGAGGATATTTCCTTCCGGGAGGGGAAGGGGGGACACATTTCTTCACCACAAAACAAACAAATCTTGTACCTTGGATGATGACTTGCTTCCAAACAGCATGCTAAAGCGGCGAATGCCTTTTCCAGATTCAGGTTGTGGCTGCGGAAATTCAAGTCAAGATAGGATTAGAAAACGGTATTTATTGATAATGTCACAGGAAAAGCAAAGCTACACACTGTAAAGAAATGGAGAAAGTTATTTCTTAACCATTATAATCGTAAAAGCCCTCCAGTACAAAATGGAAGAAAACTGTTCAAATTTCCAATTGCAAACGTCAAAACCGGGCAAAATACCAAATGAACGTACAGTTTAAAAGATTACACTGATTTGTTTTCACACCAGGTTTTCGTTCACAATCCTCAATGTTACGACTCAATCAATTCACTCGAGGCAGTTTAGCAAACGCAACGCAACGCAACATGATCGTCAAAAATATGTTGGCTAAAACAATTTTTAATTATATAAAATACCTATACCTGGCAGTAAAAAAATTCAAATTTAAAATTCGGTTGCGAAAATGAAGCCATTTCATGATGTAGTATTGGATGCAATGAACGATCAAACACTGGAAATAGTTATCACCCTCTTCTCAACTAGAAGATTCATAAATGCAGAATTTTTTCTTAAAACAAACTGGACCAACGTTTACCGTTTGCTTACATTAACAGGTGCCCATTTTTTTTTGTCTCTTAGCAGAAATTTTGGTGAACATCTCCAAGAACACCGACGGTTCAACCAGCTTGTGATATTGCAAGTGCATTAATTAACTACCGTATCGGTATGAACTAAATCTCGATATTTCCTACCTTTTCGGCTTCTTCTGAATCTTCAGCACTCAAGTCGGGACCACTGCAATACAAGCAACATGACATTACAAACATTTCTACAAAAGATGGAAAAGTAAACTGTTCATTTCCCTGAAATCAGTGCGAGAGACAAAAAATATGCTGTAAAAGTGGAATTTCGAAAGAAGCGAGGTTGTTACTTTCGAGTTTTGGAGACCCCTGGGATCGCACCTTCAGAGTGGATGTGAGTGGATCAATATATTAAAGTTGTAAATACTTTAATGTAGATTTCATCCTATGTTAATATTCATAGCGGTGTCATTATGGTATATTATTATTATTATTATTATTCATCCGGGTGGTTAGAGACTTTACAAGCAATTGATTGTAGGGCAGTCTGGAACTTCCAGAGAAGATCGTTACGTTCAGGTTAATCAAAACCCGACTTTTGTTTGGTCAATCCTTGAGTTACTTTCGGAATAGCGCGGTCTTAAGCTTCGTTGAAAAAGATAAAAACATAGGCCCTTGGTTAATTTAAGGTCGGCACACACTTAAAGACATGTTAAGGGAACGTGAAGCGGGGACAAGCATCGTTGTGTGTACGCGTACAATAAACAGGGACAGTAGGCAAGTACAGTACGCCAGCTGGTGCACACCAAGTGGTTATTGGTTCATTTCTATGTAAATGTAGATGTCGATGTAAAGCAATGCGACATTGAAAATGGAGGTAACTTTGTCCCTGCTTCATGACGCACGAATTGAAACCAGCTGAATTTCATTTTTCGCAAAGAAAACAAGCATGCCACACGAGGAAAACTGTCGCTGTACCATATCCCCGCTTTATGTCCCTTAAATGTGTATCTTTAAACAGCTTGGTTTACCATGCATGTACTCCGTTTAAACTCAGGTTTAAACATGTTTAGCTAACAGGGTCATCTAACAGTACTGTAACAGTACAAGAGAGACTGATTCAGTTAAACCGTGTCGAAAACTCAGGGTGCAAATTTGTTATCATTGGCTGTTTTTCAAGTTTAAACCAGGTTAACCTAAAGAGGTTGAGTTGAGTAGTGTGACCAGGATATGAGATTTCAAGGAAACACACTTAATCAATGAGAAGTTCTCTTTTGTGAAAATCAAAACTTCAGCGCACTTACTTTTCGCCCAGGAACTCTTCCAGTGACAACCTGTTTTGAGCTTTATCTTGTGATTCCCTGATAAAAAGAGAACTGCTGTCTTAACAACAAACCCCCTTTTTTCTCGTTTTTTCATGAAAATGTTTTGTTCCAGCATTAAAGTTTGTTGCAACGGCAACGCGAGATATAGGTAAGCCTTAACAGTAAGTTAATACACGTCATTTCATCCGAGCCAACGTAGCTAGAACAAGTGTTTTTGGTAATTTAGAATAGATAACAGTTAGTCTTCACTGATGAAGAGGCTCTCAAGTAGAAAATAACTATAATCTAAATTAAGATTTTACCTTCATTTATAAAAAAACGTTTACCAACATTATTCCGGGCTTTTATGGGAAAAGAAACCGTTCTCTTAGGGCTTGTGGCATTTTCTCTCTATTTGATCTGATTTTATGATCTGAATGCATTGCAAAGCCAAAGGCAATTAATCAGACACTGATGAAATATTATTTCCTGTGTTACTTGCTTTCTCCTGCTAAAAAAAACACTCTTAGCTGTAAGGGTAAAATTTGACACGTATTCAAATCATTTAAAAGTGTTATCCTTATTACAATTCAGCAATTAGGGCAGTTTTCAATCGAGTGTTTTAAACCGAAACCAAAGTAATCACCAATATGAATAACCAATCACAAAGGACACAGACAACACAATGAACCAATCAAAACTCGAATCGCAAATACGTGTAGCTGACGCGAAGAAGAGCGGGAAAACGTGTGCGAGCGGGTCACGATTGGTTTTAGTTTTGGTTTTACTTCTGATTGGATGAAAAAGTGGCACGAGTTTTTTTAAGCCAATCATGTGGCGTAGTAATGTAAAATGAACCAATCACCATCAGTGAGTTCGATCAACCTTCGTTCCCAGGGCCTCTCATCTTCCCACCCTTCCACTCTTTATCTCGCGTATGAGTATGCGGAGTGTTGTTTGAAAAGTTAATTGATTTTAATCCTTTAATTCTGATTTCAAGACAAAGGTTAAATAAAGTAAAATTTAATTTAAATGTTTAAACTTCATTGATGGCTTTCAATTTACCAAGAGCAGTTTCCAAATGATTGACAAAAAATGTTCACTCCAAATTTTCCCACAAAGCCAGTCACTGCAGCTACACATAGTGAACTGGTGTCGAGGGTGAATTTTTTCGAATGTGAATTTATAATATTTGCCTCATTAGCACAATAGCAGGGCGTTTAGGTCACGATTAATTTGCTCTTCAAATTTGAGCCTTATGTATAAAATAAATATTTTGTGACATGGGCTCAAAAACTTGAAATTATACAAAGCATGTATGGGCTCGATAGCATTTTTGTTTGTTTCAGTTTTTAAAGCACAAGTCTTCTTCCACATAGCAAACAAGGAGTTAAAAATCTTGCCGATTAGTTAGCTTCACATTGCCTAGTACCTGTACGGTTTTTCCCAGACCTTCACGGTCAATTGATTTCGGTGACGTATCCGAGACGAAGAGCCGGGAGCACACCTTTTGCCTCGGACCACGTGACCTGAAAACGATTGACCAAGGCAAAACATATAGGCCTAGAAACTAGGTAAGGCTTGACATACTATTCACAGGTTTGGCGGCAGTTCGCATATAGATAATACGGTGTCCTCTCTGACCAAAGTCTTATGCTAATGTGGCAAAATGTAAACTCTGACATCACCAAAGATTGGCCTATATCTTAGCTTAGCACTGATGGTAATATTCAGCGCAAAACACCATCTGAAAACTGCTCTGTGACATATTGTTATACGTTACCTTATAGTAGCTAAAGCATGCAGGGAATGCCACTTCTTTGCTGCTTTAGCATTTAATTGAAGTTGACGCCTTTTTGGACTGAACAAGAGAAGAGTGGTAAAGCAAGACAGCATGCAGGTTATTTTATCAAAGATTCTGGAATGCCTTAATTATTTTCATTTATTGTAAATTATAGTTTATGATTATTCCTGAAATTTGTGAATAAAATTCTTAGGAGAAGGTGCTCGCTTAATTTGAAGAATTTTCAGGACGCCAGTTGACATTAAACGTCTTATTCAACATAACCTTTACACAATCTCTTGATGATTTAAATACGCCATTTAACTGAAGAATTAAATCTCAAACAAATGTTAAATGTATTTTCTAGGTTATCATATGTGAGAGTATGGGTGGTAGTCACAGTATGATTAATTTAACTCTTTCAAGTGCAAAATAATTTTGTAGTTCAATATATTATTGATGTAAACATTACCTAGAATATCTTTATACAAATTACATTTATTTTGCTTTGAAATGCAAAGATTGTTGATCTACTGATAAGAATGGTTTAAAATTAATACATGTTGAGGACCTATGTTCCATTAGGAACGAAGAGGAATAAGTAAGTAAGTAAATGAATGGAGCGAATGCAAAAATTGTCTTTGATTTCTATCTTTCAGCTAACATAAATAACTAAATAGCAACTTGTCAGATTGAAAATTTGAAACATAAATAACTTACTCATCATTGAGAAAATCCAGCAAAGACATCTGTGTCTCTGCTTTTGACAAGTTCCTTTTCTGAATTTCCGGGCTAAATTGAGATCTAAAAACGAAACAATACAATACACAGTAAGTGAAAAAAGCTGTACTGAAGGATCAGATCAAATCTGCTTAGAAACATAACCTTGTTCATGCTACATAAAATTTTAGAGGGGAAGAGGGTAAATACAAATAAAATTAATGCTTCTGGTTGAAGGATCAAAAATCACTAAGATCAATATGTGCAGAGGCCAGTATGGAGGTAGCCCTTTATACACATCAAAGGCCTATGGTGCTGCTATTTCAGAAATGGACTACATTCTCTGTGTTTCAAAAAACGTTTTAGTAGTCATTCAGCTGTGTTTTAATGGAAATCTGTGAATCTGATTGGTTCTCTAATTGTTTACTATTTAAAAATTAGATTATGAGCTCAAGATTTCTATCGCATGATACAATCATGATAGTTGATGAGGGCACTGCCGAAGTCAACTATCACGCATAGAAATCGAGAGAGAATAATCCAATTGTTTTAGTATAAATCTACTAGTCGTTAAAAACTTTATCTAATTCACAGACACTTCGAAAACGCCAACAAGCAGCCATCATTTTGTTAACAAATGCACACTGCTATGCTACTCACTATCTATAACAGAATAGGTAGCGAGTAGCACAGCCAATCAGAGAATGGCATTTGTGATAGAATGCTAGTACATTTATCCTAACAACGTTTAGTAGCCACTCAGCCGTGTTATATTGGAAATCTGTGAATCTGATTGGTTCTCGTTGTTTTCTTATTCACTGATAATGGAATGTTGACTGCTCTTTTAATATTATTTCAGAAAATTATATATGAGATATACAACTTATAAAAAACTTTGTAAGTAACATACCCTTGTTTCTTATTATCAACAGGATTCCCTGAGGAAAAGAATTTTATGTAAATAATAACCTCACAAGCGTCAAAATACATGTAAACATTACAAGTTATTTTCTTACTGACTGACCGAGCAACTGACTGACCAACTGACCACCTGTAAACTTCTCAATACAAATTTATTGTAAGACAGTGATACTTAAATCAACTATTCTGTAGACTTATTTCCAGTTTTGCTTTTACTTAGAGACAGGCATTTCAAGATTACCTTGCCTAAGAACAGCACAGCATTAGCATGCCAGCCAGGACTGAACCCCAGGCCCTAGCTGCTCAAAGGCTGGATAATGCTATCCACAGGATAAATCACCATCTGGTGGATATTACCTGCCGGATAGTGATTTATTTGGCGGATAGCGTTAACCACCTTTCAAACAACACAGGCCAGAACTGTTAATCATTCAGAGTCCAGCCATGTGCTTGTGATGTGGTGTTTGGGATCAAGACTGAATTTAGACTGCTGGCAGCCAGTTTTTTTTTCTAAGGGTCACCTAGACGAGTGTTTAGACATCACAAATGCAATAGGGCAACATGGCCAAAAAACGTTTCGCCTCATAACCCCTGCTGAATTTCGAGAGAAAAACAGTCTGACAGCAGTCTAGACTGAATTAGAATTTGGAGTGCTGGTTCTTGTGGAAGAAAGAAACCCAGCAAAAAATCATCCTCAGAGCAAGGAGGACAACCAACAACAACAACAAACTCCACCCACTTATGATGCAAGGTACAAAAATTGAATTTGAGCCACAGTGGTAAGATGTCAGCATTCTAACCAAAGCGACCCCTCCCACTGCTCCCCAAGTCACCAACATGCTTCCCCCCCATTAGAATTATAAATTAAGGACTTACCATCTTCGCCTAGTTTGAGATCAGCAAGACAGCTGTATGAATATGACTTCGTCTGGAGATTACTTTTGTTGGGATTTAAAAGCCCACCTTCTTTATGGTTCACATTTAAATCGACATCATTCAATGATGTTATTGACGTATTGCTCGATGACTTGGCCATGTTTTGTTTTCCATCGCTGGCTTTCTTTATAGAATCTAAAATATCTGCAAGTTTATTTCCCTCCTCTTTGGGAGTGTCGAGATTTAACGAAACAGGTCTTTTGCTTTTGAGAGCTTGTATCCTGCTAAGTGGTTTGCTGTTTTTAACTTTTTCTTCATTGTCAATGCCCTTTGTTAAGTCATCAAGGCTTGAACTTCTCTTGGTCAATTCTGGCTTTTCCTCCTGTTTTCCCCAGCTGTGTGTCCGCCGCACATCACTTTTATTGTCAACAGAAAGGAGCTTATTTTTTGTATTATCGGATGAATCTTCTTGACTCTGAGTTATATCCTTCGCTTTCTCTGCAATAGTCTCCTTTGTTTGGGAAGTTCTTAATTTATCAGTCAGTAGACCACCAGGTTTTTTATCTTTTTGCTCTAAAGTGCCATTCATGACCGGTTTCTCATCTTTTGCTTTTATTCCTAGGACCATTAAAAATGTGCCATCATCAGAACTTATATCCAGAAATGCAAAAAGACATCATGTTACACACAAAAAAAACGTTTTATCATGGTTATCATTAGTAGAAAAAATAGTAAAGATGAAAAACCTTCTGCCAAAACCTGTACTCTTCACAGAACCTCAAAAAAAAACCTCTACTCATGTTACAAAATTTAAATTCTAATTACCTGCGATAACATGAGCTTGTTGAAGGTCCTGTGCACTTAATGATGGACAGGACAAGCGACGCAAATGCTTTCCTTGCAATCCACCTCTACCAGCCTACAAAATAGCAGTGTGATGGTGTCAACAAATAAATAAAAGCTACACATTGTTCTTGATTAATCCCAAGGAGATGAGTTAGTTTTGCTTTCTAAATTTCCTTGTGCAAAGGAAAACAAATCATTCTATATAATTCATCACAGAACAATCATTTAGACTCTTTTTATATACTGATAAATATAGTAATAAACGAAAAGGCTATTTTAATGATTACAGCAAATCATATATATGTAGTAGTAAACTGTAAACCACATTATGTGATTTTTTCTTAATACAAGCTTAATATAATCTTGTGCAATTGCATAATACCAGGGCTCAAAATTAACAAAAATCCTTAAGTCACCATTTGGTGACTAAGTGGTAAAAAATAGTCGCCAAATACAAATTTTTAGTCGCCAGATAGTAAAATCAAATAGAAAAGACACTGCAATCTGTAGGCACACATGACCCACTCAATGCTCAAGGGTTTGCAATGCATTATAAGGTGATTTCGAACAGGGGTAGGGGACTGGAAAAGAGTGAGTTCCCATGGGAACAGAATTTTTTTATAACCATGGGTGTGTTTCCTGTAGAACTATTAGCCTACTAAGTTTCAATGGTCTGCACTGCAAATTGGCCTAGGAAGCTCTATTTATATACTTGATATAATATTGGGTTGACTGTATGACATCATCAGTCATCTCATTTGCATATTTTACACATTTTTGCTGGAACTAATGCAGATATTTGCAAACAGTAAACAGCATTTTTATACTTTCACAGAATTCTATGTGATACACCTAAAACGTCAAGGGGTAAAAATTTTATCATGGTACCACTTTGAGGTATGAGATGAATTTCTTTTTGTACATTTTTTTTTTTTTTTTTGCTTATTTCACTGCCTAAATCAATGTGTTAACCAATTCAATATCAATGTACTTATTTATTAACACTATGCAAAAATAAGTGTATGTAAACAAACAATTCCATCTGTGTTTCCTTGTATTTTGAAACTTTTAATATTCACCTTCATTGACATGAAAATTTATCTCCATAAATACTCACCAATGTTTACTTTGCCACCAGATAATAAATATTAAATATTCTGTCCTAACAATGCTTAACATGACACAACACAACATGAAGTCACATGATGTTTACATTATGTTAAACCATGCTACCCAAGCACTATATTAAGGTACAAAACATAATGGAACATAATAGAACACAACATCACACAGTACCTCTCTGGGACCTCTTTGTGAATTAACCATTCGAAGTTTTTGTATTTCCTCATTGATATCTCTCAATCTCTTGAGGTTTGCCTCTGTAAGTAAAATACAATTGACTTAAGCTTTAAAGAACAATTAAAAAAACTATCATGTGCTGATGGACTAATAAAATGTGTTCTGAAAATGTATAGATCCGTATAACAGCACATGGAGGGACAAATTTTCTGGCACGAACGGTGTGAAGTAAATCCAGAGTCTCTGGGATTACTCATACAAATGCATGCCTGCATTTATTTAGTTAACTTTCCTTAAAAAATAGCCCAGATAAGTGCCCAATCTGACTGGCTAAGAACCAGGTTGCTGTAAAATTATCTCTTAGACACACAGAAAACTTTCACCAGCTATTAATTTAAAAATGTATAAATTTAAAATAATTTTAGTTCTAGTGTCTTTCATTGTAAGCAAGTTGTATTTTTAGCTTTTAGCCTTTTATATTAGCATAGAAGAGCCAATTTTTATTTGGATTTGCTAATAAACCATTATCATTATTAATAATTTTTTAAAAGTGAAAAACTTCCCCTGTCTCCATTGCTTGTGTTCCAACTGCACTTATTTGCAATTGCACTCGTTGCAAATATTGTTCTCCCAAACATCCACTGGTGTTTTTAAATAACTCTACGGTTCTAACCATGGAAAATGTTGGCTTTTTTGCCAAGTACTAAGAATGTTAATGTACCTAACAAATGTCGGTTTCCACCCCCAGTATTTCTTCCAGAAGTCATACTATTCAGCTGGCTTGTGAACTTCTTTGATGAAAGCTCCCTATTGATTTGCTTTAATTCTTCATCACTGCTAGATGCGTCTTCTGTGAGAAAAAAATCACATAAGTTGGAAACCTTTTTTAATGGTAAAGCTGTGGTGCAAGAAATGTGTTGATCCAGAAAATATCCAAACCCCTCCCATGGAAGGCTTTTCAGTTTGGAAATTCCAGTTTAATTTCATAATTTCTTTAAAAATTTAAAACAACATACAACAGTATGGGTAAGCATTTAAACTGGATCAATTTTCAAATTCGGTAAGTCTTCATTTCCCTTTATTCAGAAAGAGTGTCTGATGTACATGGAGCAGATTTCCTATGGAAAAGGCAATTTGTTTGCTGTTTTTGTCCCATTGAAGGAATGAGGTTAAATATGTTCCAGTCTGAGTACAAACTAACCCTTCAAGTAACCAAATCTATATATATAACCCTATCTATATAGTATATCAGAACTGGTTTACTCCCCAAGTTTCTGCAGCTGGACATGACCAAGAGTATATCTACATGTACCAAATACTCCCTCTGGATCACGTGCTAGTCCTTGACAGGTTTCCTGTCAACCCCTACCAACCTAGTTCCTACTACTTTAGCAATAACAACGGCGACACCTAGGACAATGACTTGTAAAAAATGTATTTAAGTTTCATCTTTGAATGTTGCAACTGTGTAAATCTGTTCAACACACCTATCAATCTAAAAACTTGCTCAGGCTAAACATGCAATGACAGCATTCAATTCCAAAGGAAGTAGATACAAAAAATTTGCCATTGTGGTTCATGTTCTCCAAAATAGGTAGAACTTGGTCATTTCACATTTTTGTTTAGAAGAAAATGGTTGAGAAATGTACCAATGATTCCAAACACACGTGCAGAACTATTGTTAAGTCCATAAAACCTTTGGTCTGGATTTGTTCTTGTCGGCGTCACCATCATGGTTTGCTAGAGCTCCCTATTATGCCAGGTGTTTAGGACTCTGTTGTAATCTGGACATTAAGGGGCACTGTAACTAGTGCTGTCAATAAGGGTCATAACCCATAGCACTGGTTACAGCTGAGCATGCTTGATGGGCCCTTGTTGCTGTGGGTGAACTTGGCTGTAATTGAAACAATCCACCCATTAAGTAACAAATTTGTTTTACGTGTGAAGATCAAGGCTACAGGTGAATTAAAACTTAGTGACAGCCCTGGTAACAGTAACATTCCTTACTCAAACACACACACAGAGCTTCATTAAAGAGCATGAAGTGAAGTTATACTATCAGACCTGCTGTATCCTTAGTTTTTCTTCTGACCGGCCATGAGTGACGAAACCTAGGCATTCTCTTCCTCATCTGATAGGAAGACAAAACCACAGTCATTAATCAAGTATTATTAAGGGTCAGTGCATATCAGTACCAATATTTCAGTATCAAAAGGACATTAATTTTGAGCAAATATCTGGCACACTTACTTCTTCTTCAACAAGCGAGTTTATATCTTGCAGCATTTCGATGTCCTTCTCTGTAAAGAAAATTGGTTCAAAATTATATAATCTAGTAGCCATACTGCTTCCCTTTAGAGATAAATACTAATACCTGCCTACATTTCAAAACTTTCTCAATTTCTTTACAAGTAAAAACAACCCTAAGATTACATGAAGTTGCTTTACAGCTGAACCTACAATCAGTGACACAAATTGCTAGAACACGTAGACCCCCATGTTACCTTTGCCCCCCTTAAATGTTGGAGTGAAGCTTAATATGTACATGCCCGTTTTTTTTTAACATCATCAAGATGGGAATTAATCTGGTCAGCATTCAAATAGATCGTCAGTGGCTGAAGTTTTAATTGCTTACCAAGTGAGTTCTGTTCTTGAGATGTGTAACTTGATATCGTAGTGGTACCCAACTCACTTTTCTTTACTTGCGGTTTTGTTGTGTCTTTGGGTGTTCTCTTTTCACAATCACCAGGACCCCTAAGAAAAGTAACAACTGGTGGTTAGTACACATCAAATCCTAACAACTGCAGTGTCATTCACTTATTATCAGACTCTTCATTTTGATAAAAGGCAAAGTTAAGAACAAGAAGGCCACTGATACCTTGAAAACATGTCTGCAAGCAGCTTCATTCCCCTTTCCTGTGCAATATCCTCAGGTACTTTTCCTGACTTGTCCTGCATGTGAAGAGCCTCAAGTGATCCTGGCTGATCCAGAAGGTAAGTTGCTAGTTGAGTAAATCCCAATCTGGCCGAAAGATGAAGTAAAGTTTCCTGGCCTAATAGAAAGAGTGGATGCAGGTGTTGAGAATAAATCAACTTGAGACTTGTCAGAGGTGATTTGCGTATAACTACTTCAAATAAGTTTATTTGTTATGAGGAACCTGGTAGATTTTCAAGGACAACACTGCCTAAGAGGATGATTCATTGTTAAACTTAAGTTCTGCCATAAATAAGAAGCATCTGCACAGATAATTAATATGCACATTTAATTTATCATCCAGGCTGCTTATCATCTTGACCTTCAAACAGGCTTTTAGCTAGGATTTGAAAAGTGGGCATCTAAAATGTGCTATAGGGCCTGCTCAAATGAACAATTTATAAGGCAATGTATGGAAAATAAAACACTTTTCTGTAAAAAGTGGCCGTACAGACACCCATCTGGCTAAAGCCTGCCTTGAAATCTCTAAAGTGCTCAAATCACAAACCACAAAGTAATGAAGCCTCTCAAGACTGATGGATTTAATAACCTTTAAACTAACAATATTTAGATAAATCATTCTCAACGCAAACTGAATTCAATAGTTTTTTTCTGAAAAAACCATTAACTATTAACTGAATTTAACCTGGCACACTGGACACTGATACAGGAAAATAGGCATTTATCAGAAAGGGGTGATTTATTAGAATAATTGCAAGTATTGGAATGGGGCAGCATGCTTGACCCTTTGCTGTAGTGGCCCGTCAGGCTGGTTTCCATAGCATGAAGCAATTAAGAAAATTTTTTAACCCACCAACCCCCCCTCCATGCCCCTGCCCCCAAATGAGATGCTTGTCCATTGTAGGTTTATCCCCAGCATTTTATTTGCAAGTACCATTACCATTTATGTCTTGATGCCCTGTGAGAGTGAATTTTCTTGTCTATAAAGAATACAGCATAATGACCATGGCAAGGACTGCTCGATCTGGGGTCCAGCATATGACAAGGGTTTCATTCACATTTTCAGCAGGAGGACAACTGGTTTTCACAGGTGGGCAAAACTAATAGAACTGAACTCCTTGGTAAGAAAAACTTTCCTCTAGATGGTCAAAAACCAACCTGGCAAAATTGTCCTCACAGCCGGGCAATTTGCCCAGTGCCCGGCCCTTAATGAACCCCTGACATTATACTACCGCCTGGTCAGCTCACAATTAGAATCTGAATGTAGAATGTACACTGCATTACCAGAGAACTGGCTTAATTTCTATTTTTCCTATTACTTCTGATATCCATAGAGCAGTTTATCCATGATACATTGCCAAAATGTACAGCAGAAAAAGAGCTACAACTATATCATACTCACCATTTACATTCTGATAATTCTCCATCCCTTTTTCACCAAATAATGACCAAGTAGGAGACAAATCCAGAAACTCAAATCCATTTGTTATTCTGGAATCTAATGTGTCTTTAAGTTCCTTGGATAAACTATTTGATATTTCTGACAAAGATGTGAGACATTCAAAAAGCTTGCTATCTGATGCACTGTCTGCCAAAAGTTGTGCAATGATTTGTTCTGTCTCCAGCAAGTACAAAAATTTATGTGACGAGAGAGAGCCCACTTTGTTTTCTTGGGCGCAGTATACAGTAAGTGAGACTCTTTCTGCCTGGTCATGATCTGAAACAGGACAAAAACATGCCAAATGAGAGTGCTATTTTCAACAACCAGAAGGGTAAATTTTAATTTATTTTATTTTGCATCTGACTATGGCAATAAATACAGTTAAATTAATACACTGTTTCCAGCAGACAGTAGCCAAGTTCCAAAAATGTATTTGCCTTAGGTACTGTAAATTATACCCTAATAAGCGGATGCAGATATCTAACAACTAACTGTAAGAGTGGTCAATGGGTCTATAATAACCATTTTACTAATATGTGGTATCTCCACGAGAGTTTAACTAATGTCTGGAAATCTTCAACCAAAAGCAAACTTTAACACGTCCTAATAAAACATGTTTTTAGTCAGTTACAGTATGCACAGTATAGATCTAAGTAAATACAGTTGAACCTCCCATAAGCGAAAACCCAAAATGTCAAGCCGAGGTGGTCGCTTACAAGAGCTTAGACCATAGTGGATCAAAAATTTGGCGCAGATAGCATAATTATTGTAACTACAGACTTACCCCATGTTTTAAACATTTTATTCACGAAAAAAGTCAATTTGAGGGAAAAAATCCAGTTTCCCAATGATTGAAATATTTTTGTCTTTTGTACTACCTGGGAATACGATAATGTTACAACACCTTATTATCCAATTTCCTCTCTATTATCTGTCAAGTGGTCGCTTATGGGAGGTTAAAAACAAAAAAAAGTTCAAACTTTCAGCTCTAAAAGTGGTCACAGTCGCTTACAAGAGGTTCCAAGTATAGTGATTTGGCTTGGAAACTTTTGGTATTTTGGAAAACTGGTTGTTAAGGAGAGGTGGTCGCTTACTGTATAGGTGGTTGCAACCGGAGGTTCGACTGTATTATTGCCATTACATCCATATGTAGTAATACATGCATAGAGGGATTATTTTGTACCTGGCACAACTGCACGTAGAGTATATGCATTTATTTGTTGTGCTGTAGTTACATGCCGCTGACTTTTTCCTTCAAATACCAGGTAAAATTCTCCATTGTCTGGTAGTGGAAAATCATCTGAGTATGTAATAAATATCACCTCCCCACCCTGGAAAAGAAATGGAAAAAATGAAAAACTTAAATAACAACCAAAACTAGGGACACTCTTAGAGAGTCACACATATGTGGCACTTATAGTGTTGGCCACCATATTTTCTATGGCATGGTATAAAATAGTTCTAACGGCTTGTGTGTATACCAAGAAAATACAAGGGACTTGTGAGATATTTTATGGAACACAACTCGAAAGCGTAACATAACTTATGTATTAATCAAGAAAAGCAGTAGCTGTATAAGCTAGAGATGATGTCATTTTAGCAATATTGTCAGACAATAGTCTGTTGCTTATATTCCCAGTTGGAATATCTGAATTCCAAAAAAAAAAATTTGCCTTAAAATCTTAAAATTGAAAATTTTGAGCTAGTCATCGAATTGTTGATTAGGTGCAGACAATACAAACAAGAGAAATTGATACAGAAGTCAAAATAATCTGGGAATGCCAAGAAACTTTGGTAGTGTTTGCATTCCAATGACTGACCAAAACCACAAGAATAAGTAGCAATATGTAACTGTTGAATTGCAAATGTTTTGCATGTGATGCAGTATCGTATGTATAAGTCGTCAAACGAAAAGCAACTAAACAGAGACGATGACAGGTCATACTATAACAAAATGATCCGATGGATAAAAACAAATTTCAAAATTAGGGTTCTATTTCAAAGTGTGCTGATATAACAGCCAAACAACAACAAAGAGAAAGAGGAACGTTTGTAGAGATAAGATCCGAGTTTACCAAAACAACAGGAGGTTCATGATCAGCTATATCGACACGCCAACGAACTTTATTTACAAATCCTAAGTCGTTAATCAGACCAGAGGTGTACAAATATGCAGCGGACAGCTGGATTCCAGCTCATAAAGGTTTTCATTTTATCTGGACTGGGTTCCTTGACGGAAGATTAGAAAGTTCTCTTTGGACAGATTCGATCGCGTGACATAATGGTGCGAGTGTCTTCCACACTTTGAAAATCGACAAAGTCAACTAAACATTCGAGCGATCGAATCTTGCACCTTGTGTAAACAAATATTCCGAACTTGATGTGAGATTCGAAATTAACTTACGATACATTCACTAAAATCGCGTTTTATTTAGCGATCTTTCAATCAACGGAGTAATCTGACAATACCAAGGTCAAAACCAAAACTTGGACCATTCACGTAATTAAAACGATGACCTAACATCAAGCATTGTGAGCGCAGACCTAATAAATTCCATTGAATCCAAATAGAAGATGTTGGAAGGTGCACTAACCCCGTCTAATGCCAGCAACATGTGAAAGTAATATAGCTTCTTTCGAAGCTTTGAAGTGGTAAAACAGATAACACAAGAGATTGCACTTACACGGGTTGGCGAGCTCTGTGGAGTGAAGGCCATGCAACATGCCTCTGTTGAAAGAAAAGAATATCATAGAATGAGAAATCGGGGTTCCAAAATGTAACTTAAATGATCGAGTTGGGACCTGGAACTTTGTATACCCTGAAACCTTTCAAATGCAAATTTCGACCTTAGCCCACGAATAACATGACTAAAGCGTAACAATCTCATATGAAGAAATAATTATTGAAAAACAAAACAAAGAGATTACGTGAATGTAATCGAAACTTATGAGAGAGCAATTCAGTTATTATAAACTAGGTAAAACTAAAACCTTGAGATTTTACGTTACGGAAACCTTTCTTACGTTTGATGACTTTGTTTATTTGCTATGTGACTCGTCGACAGATTTCATCCTAATCTATTTTGGGACTTTAATCAGGCAGCTAATTTGTAGCCTTAAAGGAAGGAATTGCTTCCCCGAATCCACGTAAAATATTCTAGAAGGCGAAATAATAAAGACGACCGAGACTGGCTCGAACGCTATGAATCGTCCCTCCTGTAAAGCATTCAATTAGCAAAAATTGTCCACCGATTTCCTTAGTCATATGTTGTGACCCACATGATCGTTTCATGTTCAACAGCAATTATTTTGTTCCAGTAATCACAACTTTGAATGTAACGTAAACGTTTAACGTAAAACAACAAATATTGCAATCAAGTTTGAGCTCACAAATAACAGGACAACATGAGCGAAGCGCGTGTAAAAATGTCGTTGGATTGATCTTAACCTCCAGACTTGACCTTGCTTTCAAAATACTTTTTTCGACACCCGGAAAGATTCCAGAAAAATTATTAACCAGTTGGCGTATTAAATTGTCCGTTTATGGGTATTTTCGAAATACTAATTTGGTACAAACGTTATGTACGTTCGAGATGATCGTATTTAGTTCGCTAAGTGCTTTCAATTCAACACTTGTGGCCGGCTAGTCTGTACGTATTGTGGTCTTACTACGAGGAATAATTAAGTCGCGATAATTTCATTTTCTGAAAATCAAAGGTGAGGAAGAAGAAGCATTATGTAGTTCTGCACTGAAGCCACTTGAACTAAAAGTTCAGCCCTGCGTAACACCTCATCAGTTGGTTAATTATGTCCAACAAGTAAACTCTATGGCATACAAGCTTGCTTGGGTTTCCAAAAACATATTATAGATTTGAGTGTCAAGGAATCAGTTGTACTGCTATGTCGAAACACTATCGGGCTAGACGAAGCTCAAGAGTAAATCATAAAGCTATTATATCTTACCTGAAGCCTTATCCGAGTCCTTAGCCTTTGTAGAGTTCATTTTAAATCGATGATGACACGACTTGCCTCAAGGACCCGTTGAATTGAAATTTAAACCTTCAGCCGACTTAGCCTCTAGCATCAAAACCACGAAAGTCTTGATACAGTAGCAGTCATGATATACGTTAGACAGCTAAAGGCATACACCGAACAACAACATAACGCTTGCTTGTCAGAAAATCAAGGCCAACGATGAACACATCGTTGCCTAGTACCACTAGTACTTCATTTTGTACCCGCCGCCATTTTCATCACGGCGGTCGCCATCCGGTAATTTCCTCATTTACAAACTGTTCGTAGCATTCCACCAGAATTTCAACGTTGAAGATGTGTAGCCTTGTCTCTTTTACGGTAAAATGATTTCACGTGGATAAAAAGTCACCAGTCTTCCAGTTGAAAACAAGCCGATCCAACTAAACAATTCACATAAGAATCCCAAACCCTCGAGCCTCCAAAACCGCTCTGGTGACGTCACGTCCTCGTTTCTCTCCCCCCATCCCAGGGGAAAGCTGTGTCAACTCAGCGCAAGCTTACCAAAAATAGTTAGCAATTTCCTGTGTGGTAACCGTTGAGTTCAGGCACCATATCATTACTTTTATTTTTTTTTATTCCAAACTTACTACCAAACTGATGTCTCTACCACGCCAAATGAAATATCTTGAACAAAACCGAAGGTAAGAGGCCTTAACCACTCTTAATAATTAATCTATTGAACGGAATAGTTTATGATACTGTTATCTTCTTTAAACGCCCACTTGTTCTTACCTCACCCCTCAGTGTATATATCTAATGCTTGCTAGCAGACTAAAGTAAGCTGTACACAGGAAAAAGAAAACAAAATCATTTTGGCAATCTTGACTTAAAGTGGCGGGAATAAAGAAATAAACTTTTACGTTCTATAGCGTAAAATGTTTTGAAATGCCCGAGATGGGAAACTTAAATAATCACATTTTTTGCCAAAGTTGTTTAGTTCCATATAATTCCTCAGTTGCATTTTGTGATGCCCAAGGTTAATTCGTATTTAAGTGAAATTGACAATGTTTGATATTTCTGTGATGTTATTTGTTGATGAGCCACCTAGCGGATGGGGTTTAATCGGTATTTCCGCCCCGCAGAAAGCCCAGTCTTTTCCCGTCTAGACCATTGACAAACCTAAGGTTTTGCCCTCTTTCATTTCAGTTATAATATGCTACAATACCTGTCTAGAGAGCAAAGATTAATACGCCCAATTATTCTCACTATGTTAATCCTGTCGGCATCGAATGTACTAGAGCTATTGCTAATTTCTCGTTATTTTGAAGTACTTTGCTAAAACTGAATAAAGCGAATTGTGCTAATTTAGAAGCGTAGTGATTGATTAACCATAAGAGGGCTTTAATTAGCTTTTGGCTATAAAAACATTTTTTGTTTATTTTGGTGTCTGAAATATATGATACTAGTTTTTGAGCACGCCCTCATTAACCTTTAACAGAAAAAGCTAGAGAAACTCCTTCGGCTCATTTGTCTTACAACTTTCCTCATTCATAGGCGCGGAGAAGGGTTACAGGGGGGCTGTAACCCCCCCCCCAAAAAAAAGAAAATTTGGGGACTCAGACCCCCCCCTTCAGTGCTGAAAATATTGCTAGCGCCGCATAAAATTGGTTTGACAAAATATTCCGTTTCGTGATCTTTTCAAAAATCTTTTCATCATGCTCGCGCTTGGCGAAATAACGTTTCGTAAGACTTTTTGAACAGCATCGGTGACTTCCGAACGCACATTTTCTGCTTAACGAAGACTAAAAGCCTGCCTTAGAAGCACTATGAAGGAGCTACGATCGTCTAAACAAATGCCTTCTCCTGCATTGTCATAAGTCTATTACGGACACATTGAACACCGTAGACATCGCAAAGAAGCTTTTTGTGCAAACGAACAACGCAAAAAAATATTTTGGAAAATACGAGCAGATGTATCCGCTTGGCTTAACGATGAGGCCCCCATGTTTCAAAACGGTACGCTGCCTCTTTCATTCCTGAACTTAAAATTCATCTTGATGATTTATATAATACTGTGAACAGTCGCTCTTGTCGGATTTGTGTAATAGAAATAATAAAGGCATTACGGTCAAGGTTACCCGTTTACAAAAGATCAGTTAAACTAAAATTTAAGGCTTGTTATTAATATGTCTGGCTTACAGACACGAGTTTAAAGAAGTAGTGGAGAGAGGGATGGGACGAAGCGGTAGCATGCGTAGCCGGGGCATTTTGTTTTTGGTGGCAGAGCAACCATGTTGTTCTCTCGCGGGAAAAAAAAGTCGCGAGGAAATTCTCCTCTCGCGTTCACAGTCGCCACCTAAACAAAAGCACTGGCGCGCGAAATCCCGCCAAATACATAGGCGCAGAGGAGGAGGCAGGGCGGCCTCGTGGTCAGTGCGCTCGCCTCCGGATAGACCGGACCGGTCAAGTGCGCGTGTTGAACATGCTCTAATCAAGAGTTAGCGTGCGCGATGCGTAAACATTTCATGTGCGTGACTGGTACTTTAATACGCCAATTTTGAGTGGGGTACCATCTCACCGCCATCAAGTCGAGGATGCGAAAGTGAAGAGGCCTCCCACCTAACGGGTAAGTCGGGCTTGATCCTGTCCGCTTCTATTTTCGCCTGGTCCTGGACTTGTCCTGGGCCAGGGCGATTCCCCATAACTTATTACCATGTCATAAATAACAATACCCAAGGTAGAATATTACACTATTTTTACATAGATATGTACATAACAGTTCTAATTTAGCTTTTTTAAAAAATAACTTCATAACGTTTTAGGACGGTATTTACTGACCTCTATTGTAAATTTTGGCATCATCATTTCTAGGTTAGTTTATCTTAATCTACACTTTATCATTGTTATTTATTGTTATCTTATGTATAACCATGACTTATATTTGTGGTGGCTCGAGCAGTAAAGGTCTTGGACCCTTTTTCGGGCTTCCAATGGCTACTTTTATTTACATTTTATACTTTTTCATATCTATTTTTTTCTGTTTGTATATTTGAACGTTTCACCTTTCGTTTTTTGTCAGCCTGTTCCAGGCCCTCGGTGGTTGGGGACGAGCGAAAAAGAGGCGAGCGAGAGAAAAAACGAGGGAAGACTGCATACTTTTTAACCTTCCATGAATTGTAGTAAATAATAGTGATTAACAAAATTGTCGTGTAGTAGGAGACCAACTTGTTTGACCGCGAGTATGATCACCGACAAAATATGTCAGATCGAAGCCTGTTAACGAGTTTTTATCTCATGGCAAAGTTTGCTGAGAAAATAATCCATTTCTGAAAAGTAACAGAAAAATAAAAAATTGAGGAGTATTCAATCACATGAAGAAACCAAGTAAAACGCGCGCTCAGCACGCGCATTTTGTCATTCGAGCCCTTGTTTTTGGAATCGGACACTGTTTATTGGACACCTTTAAATGGAAGCTTGAGCTACAATTTAAGTTGGTGAAAAACAGGATGTGCCAAGAACCAATCAGATTCAAGAATTTTGTTAATAGTTATGAATGACCGAAATTCCAATCCTTTGTTTTCCAAAGTGAACATAAGTTTGTCTTACAATCAAATACGGCGTTATTTTCTTCATGAAATGTGTAATAAATCAGTCAAACCATTGTTTAATTATGGACTATAAAGTGACAGAAACCTGCAAGAGAGTCTCTCACCGATAATAAATACATGTTGAGTGAGTGAGGGTTCAGTGAGTCCAAATTGGGGGTGGGGAAAAGGGGATGACCGAACAAGTGAGTAACTCAATAAGTGAGTGAATATGCGGCGAGTGGTTGAGTGGGAGGAGAAGGTGCAGACTCTATCCGTAAGGCCAGGGAAGCTTTTTTAATTCAAAAAGGCAGAACAATTGATCCTAATGGTCTGAACATCCGCGAAGAAACATATTAATTCTTTCCATTTGTTTTCTTTTATTATGTTCTTTTATCATGTTATTTTATTTTACCGTATGCTTATCTTCAATTTACACTATCAATTACTTTTGCGTATTTCCGGTATTACGTAAATATCGGCTAC
>Ga0126339_10000042_pt1:0-30000 | contig 41470 bp, 18 predicted proteins | sample OrbTmetagenome_2_FD_92532 | JGI IMG/M metagenome (GOLD analysis project Ga0126339, IMG submission 92532) | Coral microbial communities from Petempiche,Puerto Morelos, Mexico - Orbicella T R C metagenome | ecosystem: Host-associated > Invertebrates > Cnidaria > Coral | place...
CATACTTTATTTGCAACTCCCCAAAGGGGCTTTTCAGTTACAAAAGGAATAAAAAAGATAAAAATATGTCAATTAAAATGAATAAACAAAATGGGAAAGGAGTCTAAAATTAATTACAGTATTGAAGATTTAAAAGCGGATTCCTTTAGTACACGTGATCCAAGTTATTTTGGCCATGTACAAAATTACCTTTAAATTGAAGGAAACCTGAAATTAGTAGTTTACTTAGATAGAAAAACACCAAAAAGATCATAATTAACCCATAAAGGAACAAGGATGGTTAAGGATGGAGAGGATTAACATAATCTAAGATTACAATCGCCAAACTTGAAAAATTTAGGCTAAACTTTTTAAGATGCGCAAACCGTTGTGTGGCTTTTAAGAGCTTAGACCCTCGCAGATGGTCTTCGAGGTTGTCACACAATCTTTCCTGAACAGATTGCATGACCAACGTAAAAAGCCTAATTTAGCAGTGGAGGCAATTTGCATAGCTGGATAGGGCATTTGCCTTTGAATTATGAACACTGCCAAGAATTTGCACGCCATAAGTACCTATCAGCTGTGAAGTCACTTTCTCTTTCAGGTGTGTGGGCTGCTCTGGTCTAAAGAATACAAAGAATTAGTATCAGGTCATGGATTCTCCCAACATCAGCTCTCCATTTGGAAATACCCGGCCATGTCACGCGTCACGGAACTGACTGGGCATACGTCACGCGTTCTCCACATGACCATGTCACCTGATGGCCAACACGTGGCGTCGGCCGCCGCTGACGAGACCTTACGCTTGTGGAAATGTTTTACCACCCAGAGCAAAACGAAGAAAGTGTCGGGGAGGGGTGTGGAAAAAGACGGCGCTAGTTTGATGTCCTGTATGAAAGTGCGTTAAGGGAGTGATTCAATTTGATGGCGAGGAATTGCTCTTTCAGCTTCTAACTTCGAAACACGTGGAAAACAGCCTTTCCTGAAAACCGATAATGTTCTTTAAAATGCACGTGTAGCCTGGCATGTATTAGTTATTCGTATCATCTCTTTGGTTTAGTGGCACAATGGAAGTACTGGCATTCAGCTTGGGCTCTCGATACCAGCCTCTCTCTTTGCTTTGCCTCCTTTTTCGTTGAGGAAAGAGAGCCTGGGATCGAGTTTGAAGTGTGGAGTGTTTTTATATGTTACTACTGTGGCCTATGGAAACAAGGTTGAAGACTAATTACAAGCCAAGGAAACAAAAGTGCACTTGTGATTTTTTACTTTAATGTACTGTTTTATTAAGCAAATTTTAGTTTTGAGAAGTTGTGGAATGGCACGTGCAGCTCGCCTTAAGGACTAGGACATGGCAAAAGCGTGCATTCCGAATGTGAGTCTTAACATGCAGTTTGAAAAAATCTTATGGTATTTTTAAGAAAGGTCCATTGGATGAATAACAAGAAAAGGATGTCTTCTGCATTTCTATACCTAACGGACATAATGATGTCTATATTAGAGTTAGTTTCGGTAAAGAAAACCAGTTTAGTTACTAACAAAATGTAATTATTATCATTTTTATTATTCCAAACCGGGTACCTGCCTGAAATGCTTTAATTCCCAGACGTTGAAAATATTTTAAGTTATAGCATTAACAGATTGTGATTAGTTATTGTACATATTTTGCTACATTTTCTACAGAGTTGTGCGAAATCAAAAATTATTTATTTATTTAATTTGTATTTATTTATAATAAATGGAAGAAGTTTTATTGTGGAAGTTGCTTATTTTCATCATGTTCTGAGTTTTAATCTTCCTATCTCCTAGACAATTGGCCAGATTCCATTGTTTGAGTTTTCCTCACTCCACTTAGCCGGATATTTGAGTTGGAGATCAACCAGTGATATTTTCGGGAAGGCAACAATCGTTAAAAAAGTGAAATTCTTTGTCCGGGAATCCAGACAATGAAATATCGCATCTCCAAGGCCATTTTTATTAGTGCACAGGCCCCCTCCGGTCGTCTTAAGCGATCCAAGGTTTTCGATCATATTCGAGGAAACCTAATTTGAAACAATATCATACAGCCTTGTACGCTGAAAACTCGCACTTTGCTAATTTGAATATATTGAGGAAAACTTTATGAATCGAACTAGGCTTGTCTCCAAAAGCAAGGAGATCTTTTACTAAGAACCGCTTTGAATGCTAGTTAGGTTTCCTAACCAGTGGGAAAGTGGACGACAAGATCAAATTCGTGAATTTATTTAAGTCAAAAGTTGAGTTTTGAGTTCAGACATGGCCTAATGAAATCGGACGGCCATGCGATTACCAAATATAGAGCTATTGGTTTCATGAAGACAGATATAGCCAGTATTAGAACGCTTTCACTCACGTGGCCAGTAGCCATACACGTTTATCGGAAAAATAGAAAGTGTTTGCATAAGAAAAGAGTTCAACTTCCACAGGATTGGGCCTTGTTCACACAATGCCCGATGAATTTAAAAACGTAACGATCACCGCTCATTTTGGATTTGTTTTTGAGGAAAACGCGAGCAAGGAAATCACATGATTAAATTAACTTTTTAGAAAAGCTCGGTTTTAAAAGTGCTTTCCGTCGACACTAAAACGCAAAGCCGGCGCTTTCAAATTTCCTCCGGTTTGAAGAGCGTTTTCTAAAAGCTCCGTTTTCGTGACGGATTAGGGTGCACGGTAAGCCTAACCGTCGAAATAAGGCTGCATTTTCAAATTTCTCTGGCGTGGTGTAGACGAGGCCTTTTGAAATCAACATGGCCGCGCTTTCTTTGTTTTGGGACGCCGTGACGTCATGTACACTCAACACTCTACTGCAAAAGTGATGATTTTCAATTGATATTGAAAATTCAATTGATGATTTTTAATTCAAACTTGTCGGTTAGGTGTCCTATGCATGAATTCAAGTTAAAATAATTAAAAGTTATTCGACGGATAGGAACAAAAAGCTTTAAAAAAGACAGCAGCTTTACAGTTTTTCAAGATGACAATTGAGAAACAAAATCTAATTCAGAAAGTGCATTTTAGGGCACGAGAAAGGTACGTAAGTTATTGGCAATTCCTTGTCTATTTTTGTCGCTTTTAATATAAAGTAAGTCAGTTAAAAGTTGTCCCAATATTGCCTGTGAGAGGACTAGCTAGACGTGAACTGTATTATTTAAATTAAAACAGAGACATTGTGGGAGGCTGTTTAAATTTATACCGTTGTCTCTTAAACAGTCATGACATTGTCACGAAGCTGTTTGAGGAACAAGTTAAAATATATATTTCCAAAACTGAACCTATGCACTTCATCTAAAGTGAATCTTGATATTTTGTTGTTTCACCGGTTCAACTCGTCCTTGTGTTCTTGCACGTTTTTCTTCGGTATTTCCGGAAATCGTGTTTTTATTTTCCCGTGCGCGGAATAATATAAAAGAAGAAAAATTGAAGATAAATGCGTAATTGGCGACGCCTGTAATAGAAACATCAACAGATAATTTTTCGGGTTTCTCTGTTTGGTCTCTCTAATGGTAAATATCGCTAGTTTGAACTTGGATGAAAAGCCAGAAAATATTGTTTGCTCAAAACATTACTTTGTGTTAGCGAAGAATAGCTGTGTGTTTGAAAGATTTTTTGCTGGCGCGAACCGTCTGTTAATAAAACCAAACTGACATGCACAATAAGGATAAATAAAGATCTATTTGGCGTTATCTCCTCCCTCCATAGTCATCCAGTCTACGGGAGATAAATACTTAGTTTTATCAGTACGACAACACCATACAAACAGATAAAGATTTGTGACTCTTTCTATTGACAAGAGTGTTGTGTTTTGTCTCGGTGATAAAAGGCTATTTTAGAAATGAAATAACTTCCTTTTCTAATTCGAAACATTACCCAGATGTTGCCACATTTTGCCTTTAATTCACGCAATTAACACTGGCTTCTTGTAGATTAGGTTCAAAAATTAATGCAATCTCGCCGTTAAAGCAAATTTGCATTGAATGGCTTTCATTTCAACCCAAATGACGAACTTCATTACTTGAAGAAATTTAGAGGACTGTTGCTTGCGAAGCGACGAATGAAACTGTTTTCTTTGTTCCTTACAGGGGCGATAAATGCAGCGCAAGGTTGTTTTATTATAAAGCCAAGTTTAATTATTTGACAATATGGTGTTTTTTGTTTTGATAAGGAAACAGAATATTTTGCCAGCTCTAATGGCTTTTTAATAAAAACGCTTAAATGGCTAAAACGTTTGTCCCGTCGAATATTTGTTTCGCGAAACAACCACAGTTTTTTCGACAGTTATAAACATGCTAAAATGCTTTGTGTGGTAGGTAAACCGTCGCTGAAAAGAAATAATTATATCTTAACACAGAACATGCAGTTTAGAAAGCTTTCAATAGATGGGGCAGTTCTGTTGATATAGTTTACTTTTTTTATTTTGTTTAAAATATTGGCAATATCAGAGGTGAAAGAAACATGGCTTCTTTAATAGGATATTTCTTCAAATGTCTTGTTTAAAATATTTTTTTATTACTTCTCTTTTGTTTCAAAACATTCCGTAGTGATATCTACAGATAATACTGTAATTTTGAAACGTTTTTATAATACGAAGATAAGATATTCAATATTCTGTAAAACCATTAATGGCTTTCTCAGCAGTGTTTACTTACTATGACTTAATTTGTTTAAAATTATCAATCTTATTTCTTGCCTTAGGCAATGTGAAAACAAAGCTATTCATTGCAGAAAACGAAAAAAAAAAAAACATTTTTGGACAACGTGGTCACAAAATTCGATTTCATTATTTCGGACTTCGACATTTCAATCAAATGTCGGGTTTAAAAGAAGTAAAACTGCGACGGAACTAGCCAAGAAGCTTTGGTTTACAAACTCAATTTCTTGGCGTTATATTATTTCCTATTCGAGAAAGGCGCGATTTCGAGCAATATGGCTATCATTTCTGTTCAACTTACACAACAAATGCCCAGCGTGAGATTTTACAAAATGAAAATGTTGAAATTCAAAGCAAGGTTTGTTAAACTTTGCCAAGTTCAGTGCGTGATAGCTGAAATAATCTCTCTGTAGGGGATAAAAAACTTTGTTAACATTTTTGTGTCGATAAAAAGGCTATATTTTTCATTGACAGGGAAACGGCTAATTATAAATAAAGTGATAGCTTGTTTAGTTTAGTTTCGTTTGAGAAATCAAATTCTACGTGCAATACTTGGTGTTTTAACCTGTGAAAAACTGTCCAAACTTAAATAGCTTAATTTTGGTGGGGCATTCGGCAAATTTACTTTGTAAAACATCGATCACAAAAGTTAAAATGCAAATAACCAACGCCTGTTTGATGAATGTGTGAAAATTAATTCCGGAGTTTCACGGGCACTTTTGCTCATAGTTCTAAGTTTGTTCATTTTGAAAATTTTGTTCATTTCGCAAAGCTTTTGAAATAACAAAAACTAAGCAAAACGTCATTAAGCTAACACATTTCTAGCTAATAAACGTTGATTCCGGTTAGCTGCGGAATATTTACTTTGACTGACTCGAAAATGCCGTGAAAACACTAGGCGGCGGTTCGTCTTCCAGCAGTTTTGCTGCCCTGTCAAACTTTCACTTCACCTGAAAAAAAGAAAACAAAAAAGCAACAACAAAAAAACTTATACAGAAAATGTTTTTTTTTTTTAACTCTCGAATAATATTAATCATCTTCATTTTGCAAGATATCCAGGGAATTGCGAGATTCATTTTCTCTTGTTTAGCTCGTTTTGTAGCTCACACTTATATGTTACGACGATTCTTATTTCTTTTGACGCCCACGGGGCCCGGGTTGACGAAGGGAGAGGGGGGGGGGGGGTATTTTTGTTTTCCATCTTTTGCCCTTGAAAGATTTTAGAGAAAAGATATCATCCAAATGCAAGCGACCTGCCTTTCCGAGAAAAAAAACATCCCCAGATTACCTCAGGCCAACAAAACTTCTGGCCCACGCAACGGATTCTTCTTTAGAGAAATGTCATTTTCGAAACACGGGAAGTAACTGCCTTTTGTTTTCGAAAAAAACCCGGTTGTTTTGATTCGGAACTGATAAAGAAGGTCGTTGAAACTGGGGTAAGAAGCTTGCTGTATTGGTATTAAAGCTGTTCAGCTTCGGCGGCCATTTGCAAGCAAAGTTCTGCGCTTGCGTAGGAGTGGCTCCGCTAACAATGGAAAAGCTCAATGGTCGAGCGCGCGGGCCTCAAACGATAATAAACTGATGGAAAAAAAACAAAACAAAACAATACAAAAACAAGTTTAAAAAATGATGTATATCTTACATGCAAACCCAGAAAAAAGGTAAATAATTTTTTATTATATCAACTCCAGAGAGTGACAAGCGGACTGTACTCGAAAGAATATGGCCCGTAAAATTAACCAATCACAGCACGCATTCTGTCCGAGATATAATACAACATAATAATAACAAGCTATTAAACATACACATTTTAGAGACGGATTCCATAATAGAAGTGCTTTACTGAGGGCTAAAAAAAAATAGCGAAAAATTCACTCTACGTGCGTGCAATTATTTGCTGATCTCAGGAAAGGTCAGCGAATTAAATTTGCTGCCTTTCAAAACATTCCAAAGAGATAAGATGAATCGGCTTTTAAGATCGATTACCTTTCATGTCACATTCCATTCCAGCGACTCATTAATTCAAACAAGGTCACAGTATTTAATTGCTTTTCTGTTCCAAAAACCCTTGAGCTTTTCGTTGTTTTTTAGGCCAGGGTCAAAGCAATCATTATATTGAAGGAAGCGCATTTTAATTAGCATATAATTTCGCGCCTGCATACCAAATTACTGAGTGGACCGAAGTTGGGAAAACACGGTGCAAGACAGCTATAAAGTACACAATTTTTATTGATGTGACAAAATATAACTACGATATTTTGTGCATGAAACGCGCGATGCGAAAACGAAATATGTATCAGAAAACATAACAAGATAGTCGAAAATACGATCACGCATGACAACAAACAATTCCTAGTTTATGAGGCAGTTTTGACCGCTCAGTTTTTCCAACGGTGTAAGTTATTAAAAACACACTTTGTTATAACCTTAGGCAAGCGGCCACGCTTGAAGTGGAATTAGTCGGATAAAAGATTTTCAATTGAAACAATTAATTTGTCGCACTTTAGACAGACTAATTAGTGCCAACAGTAATTAGTCCATGAAATAATAAGTGTCCACTTCAAACGCACAGAAGTCAGCGAGTTTAACTTCGGAAATACCTCAAGATATCGTCGGCAAATAATCTCGAGTTTGTTTGCTTCATGAGGCTGGGTCGCGCGCTACTCAAATTCCAAGCGAATCTTGCGGTGTTGTTGCCTCGAATTTTTTTGTTTGTTTATAATTTCCTGCGATTGCTCAAACGAACATCTTATTAACGCGAGCGGCTTCTCGCCTCTTCTAATCATTTCTAATTAGGAGATGATATTAATTAAGAGGTTAATTACATATCAATAGATTTTGACAGGTCGGTGAAGAACTCGACAACACACTCTAAACCTTTGCGAAGTTGCCGGCGTAATAACCCTTACAAAGCCGTCGCAAAACACGCAAATACTTCACTTGAAGACTCAACTCTCCTGTTTCGAAGATTCCACTTCAACGCCCGCCAGAACCATTCAATTTGAGGCTATTAATCCCAAACGAATTTCCGTTGATGCATGTTCCTTTAATTTCCTGAAAACTGACAGTTTTTTCGCGAGCTAACGAAGTCGGCCCGACGAGCGAGATAAACAGCATTAATTGTATTAATCTATGTTAAGCTACCCTGGTTTAATTTCCTTTTTTTGCAAAGGCAAGTGCTTAAGAGTAGTATCTTCGTTAAAAGTTTCATTTCTTCGACTTTAAGTAAATGAATATTTCACTTTCGCCTCTGATGCCATTCTCTGGGACGGTAATGAAATAATCGAGGCGAATTTTTCAACATCCGCAGTGCTGGGAAAACTAAAAAGTGATATTTGATTGTTTCCAATTAAATCTTGCAAATTGAAATAGCATGATCGCTTAATTTGTGCACGGGTCGAAAATATTTGCCACGAAAACTTAGCAAAAATATTCGCGGTTTTTAATTGATTCTCTTGCGGTCCGATACCAGAAAACTTCGATTTCTACTGGTCCTGGGACGCTCGGAGCCCGTTCTCGTGTTTCGGAAGTTTCCGTCGTTTTGAAACATTTTCAAGTGTTCATATGAATGGTGTAAACTTTGTGATGCCGTGTGTTGATAAGGCAGCGCAATTTGCGGTAATACGCTTAAATCTCAAATGATAACTCGACCAGTTATTTAGATGTACTCTAAAAGCTTGATAACTTCGAAAATATTTGTTGATGTGGCTGACAGGCGAAGAAAGGCAGTGTTAATTAAAATGATTTTTTCGCCCGACACTCGCAAGATGGCGGCAATTACGACCAATTACTTCTCATCAAAAATGTGTAAATTTCATTATTTCGAATTCTCCCTTTCCCCAAATTGTTTGCTTAGTAAGCCGGCGTATGGCCGCGAAACGCAGCTGAAAGTTTCTTTTTGGAAATAAAGCGGCCGTTTCGAAGAAGTTTTTCAATTGCTAAACGATGGCCAAGTTACGAAAGAAAGGCAAAACAGAATATTCCGCCTGGAGCAGTGTTTGTCACATATTGCGCTTCTCGTATCTCATAAAGGGAGTTTAATGTTGATATAATTAGGTCTTTATTGGAGTTCTATAGGATTGTTATGTTAATCTAGATAGGGATTAATGTTAATAAATTCTAATTGTATTTTACTTGAATGAATGTTTTGCCAATAACCGTGTTCGTGGATAAATGCGTTGATTGGTTGTGAAAAGGGAAATTTCACCCAAAAGAAAACCGCCGAGCAAGAATCCCTTTGCTAATAATAGCAATTTAATTTAGCCAGTCGGCCACCGTGTGAGGGTTATAATTCCCCCTGCGGGCCTACTATTCATGCACGACTAACTGAACTCCCGGCATCATTATGAACGAAAAAGCGAAGCGCTTTCTGTGATGCGAAGTATTCGTTGGACAAGCTGCTGACAGAATACTTGACGCCAAGCGAAATGGAAATCCCAAACACCGACAGCTTCCCCTCCAAAGAAAGGCATGGTGTTGTCTCCTATAGCATAAACGGAATCTTAGGCCTTACTAGCGAGCCTGTTTCGGTCAAGGATCTCAGCAGTAAAAATGCAAAGGAAGCAGAAGCAGCCGAAGGTAATTACAAACGTTTTAGTGGTGACTGCCAACCTGTTAGAGCAACTGCATACATATATTGCCGATGGCAAGACAGGTTGCTCTTTTTTGTTCAAGAAAATTGCAGAATTGAATCAACGCTTACGCTAGAATGATAATTTCAACTGCAAACTTAACTCATCGATGTCATTGATTCGTAGCAAAAATCGCAACTATTTTAATTTTATTCGCCTTCCGTACTTCTTCTCTCCTCTTAATTATGTACAACTGAGCGTGAATTATACTAAACTGGTGTTCGCGTTTTCTCGTGTTAAGAGCTGCACTTTCTCTCTACACAAGAAGCACTCAGAGATCAGGAGATAATCTCCTCGACTCGACAAATTTAGAGCGAACGTGTCATTGTTAATTCTTTATATTTGGCCTCGATGACAGAACAAATTTAGCGGGAAAATTCACGGCAGAGTTACCAACACAAACAGGAAGAAAACTACAGTCATTGGTTGAAATTCATGCGCATTTTAAAAAACCATCCTGCTCAAATTTGCCAAGCGGCTTGTTATTTTACAGACTGTCACAATTTTATTATTGCTTCGTCGAGTTTTTGACACGAAATATAGTGAGGTTTTGGCACATGTAGATCAGTTTTGTCTAAAAGCATTAATGATAGTAGTTTACGGATAGAGAACAAATTTGGCCATCGGTTGAATTTGAGTGGCTCGCTTGGCGAACCGTTTTTAATCGAGTTTGTAGTTATTTTATTTTCTAGAGATGCGATTTTATTGAAAGTTTTCTGCATTTGTGGTGGACACAAAAACACAAGTTTGATTTTAGTTTGTTCACGGTCGATTCTTTCTTTCGTAAAATTGAAATGAGACGATGCGAGAAATCGTATATTAACATTTTGGTAATTTATTCTTTTCCATCGACTTAAGACAATTTTGTCTTGGCTGAGCGGGGACCAAAATGTAAAGAGTTAAAAAGTTAGGTCGGAATTTACACGATATGGGATCCCTGCGAAAAAAGAGATATGGGATAAAAAAGGTGGCGAAACTAGAACATGACGCAGGCAAACTTAGCGTGGTATTTCGCAAACTGAGTTTACTTCTGGCTCCAAACTTTATCACTCACTTCCAGTTTTTTACACCAGCTGTCTCCATCTTGACCCTAATAACTGCTGATATTCAATTCAATTTACATCAATTTGTATGAAAGAATACTTATTACTTTCTGTTGCTATACAAAAGTCGAGCTATTTGAATAAGATCTCAATGGGACTATTTTCGAGCGCGCCGCTTCGCAATTCGCGTGAACCTTAACGAACTGAAATAAAATGACTTTGGGGCCTGCCCACTGGGTATTGGCGTTCCGAGCAAACAAAACAAATGTTTAATAAATTGCACCTTTTTGCAGTTGTTTTCTTCAGTCTGAAACAAAAGCGCGACACAAACGCAATCGCGTCGACAATATGGCAAAGAAAGAACCAGGAGTATGCAAAATTAAAGTATATTTCTATTGAGCCGAAACAAGCAGTTTCATTGGGCAACACGCTAATATTGAAATAAAGCCCTTGAAACTTTATAAGTTTTGTCCATCACGCCAACAGACAGCCTGCCTGCTAAACCTATAAGAACTATTTTCTCCATCTGTTTGAGGCAGTTAATCGGCTCCGATCGAGAAAAGTGGTTTGGAACTGTGAAGAATTCACGGTGGCCGAGGATGAATTTAAATTCCGGTTAGTTTTTTACTCGCGTGTTTATTAAGCTCGTTAACTAGGGGCTTGTTATAATAGTAGTTTAACTTTACTCTACAGAGGCAGTTGAACTTCACTGCTATGCTTTTCAAGTTGTTATCTCGCAAATAGTTTGGATTTAGGAAGGTGTAAAGTTGTTCTAACGTGAGGTCAGCTTAACAGATTTAGTAAAAGCACGGATATATTTTCCTTGCTACAACACTTAGAAATTTCTCTGCGAGATACAAACGAGATTGAGTCATAATATTAGGACAATAGGTAAGTAACGAAAACGTTAAAGAATGATTTAGCTGCTTTGAGGTAATTCCGAAATTTCCATTAGAAGAACAAAAACTGCTCTCTTTACAGTAGTTTTAATTTTTGTTCCGTCTGATGCAATTTTTGTTGTTCTTTACAAGTAACAGCAGAGAGTAACGTTCAAGACGAGGCAAGTGAACAGATCACCGGAGATGGAGACGAACAAGTCAACTCTCCTACTGAAGATGCTTCAGCCGCGGCGAAAAAGAAAAAGACTCGCTATCGAACAACGTTCAGCCAATATCAACTTGAAGAACTCGAAAGAGCGTTCGATAAGGCGCCATATCCTGACGTATTCGCACGGGAAGAATTGGCTTCTAAACTTGGCTTAACAGAAGCAAGAATTCAGGTAAACACAAATGTGCAACACAGCACATGGCACTTTTTGCGCATTGGCTTAAAGCGCAAGTTTAAAATCGCAATTTAAAAGCAATAAATGTGGCTAAATGAGTTTTTCTCAATTTTAGGCTCGCTCAGTTAAGCTTAACTGTTGGGTTTAAGAGTTGAAAGTTACAAAGCCTTTCTTCAGAAAAAAATAGTACAGGTTCACAACTTTGTCACATTTTATTGGTTTTCTTTATTTGTAACTGGCGATATTTATCAGCTTTTTAATGCCATCTTTGTGTGAATTCAGTCGTGTTAATAAGCTTTGTAAGTTTAAGCTAAATTGCCCAATTGTCAGACTAAGTCATGCTTATTGCCTCCCTTGATTATGTTTGGTAGGTTTTAAACAGTTTCGCAGCTTTATCATTATTGCCCTTTTTTCTGGAGTAAGAACATTGCATGAACAAAGCGCTCCCTACCTGTCGAAAGTGTTTTCATCGTTTTCCATTTAGAAGTGCTTTTTTATTATTTTAAATTTGCTTTTATGAAATAACCACAACTGATAATTCCAAGAGCTCAAGCCGTTAAAATAAACGGATTGTCGTTGCTGGGACATCAAGACATGCAAAGACAGTTTGCGCGGCTTTAACTAGTTTATTTAACACGTATGTTTTCCATTGGGATAATTAAGTTTATATTGATTTTGGTGTCGGTAGATTTTAAAGAAATGTCGGAAATACGAAACTGAGCTGAGTCGTGAAGTCTGGCTGTAAAGTATATTCAATTCAAAATGCATGTTATTTTCATGATTAGGAATGCATTATTTCGATATTTAACATCTTGAACGTTTATTTGTCAAAAGGAAATGTGATGAATGAAATGAGGTGTTGTTAAAATGTATGTTCAAGCAAGAATGGAAAAAAGGAGAGAGAGTTTAAACGCTTTTTGAAATCCATTTCCTCCCTTTTACCAGGTCTGGTTTCAGAACAGACGAGCGAAATGGCGGAAGCGTGAAAAGCTGTGTGCATTTGGAGCCGTTCCCCCCGGGCATGGCATGGTCTACCCGTGGTTGCACCAGGAGCCGTTTTCCCCAAGCAGTCCGTATCCGGTAACATTTCCCTCGGGTCTAGGACATGGAAGTACCAGGGACATTTGCTCTTCATTTTATCAGGCGTCTCCACACCCCTTACAGTGCTATCGCCCTGCAGTTCCGGGTGTAATACGCCCCCCATGTCCCGACCCCCGAGAATGTCCTTGTTCCTGTAGCATGTTACCTCCGACAGGAGGCACGTGCTTTATAGCGCCTCCTTTCCGACTTGAAGAAGGGGGCCGGGGATTGGATGTCCTACCGGAACATTCGGGTGGAATAGCAAGGGAGACAACTCGGGTGTCTAGCATTGCTTCGCTTCGTCTTCGTGCAAAAGAACATCAGATGAACATTGTGCAGATTCTTAGCAGGAAATGAAAGGCTTGCTGCAATTGTTGGGAAATTCTTGTTTAGATAGTCGAGATAGAAAAACGAGGTTAAAAATCAGACATCACAATTTGAGTAACATTCTGCCTTGTAGTTTATTGGCAATCATAAATTAAGTGTGGCACCGAAATCTGGGCGTTGAACAAGTCGAAGTTAGTAATGAACAATATTTCATCCGCGTATCGGAAAATGTTAATAAAATTTAGTATTTTCTGTATTTGTAATTCAACGAATAGTACTTACATATCGGAGGTTGTATAGACCTGTATCAGGTTTTTAGGACAAAATAAAATAAATACAGCTCATAAATGTAAATAAATTTATATTGATCTTAATTTTAGTTTGCCTCATTTTTTGAAAGAACAGAATATTTAGTCGGTTGAAATTGAATTTATGCAAACAAAATTTCCAGTTTATACTTGTTGATACGTGCCATAATACTGGTATATACTTGATGGTAGTATTACAATACTGGTATATACTTGATGGTAGGGTTTTAAAGTTACGGGATAACTGTCTGAAAAATTACTTATCTTGACATGACTCGCAATTTAATCATTGCTGATTTTATTGGTGAAACTTGTTTCTTATTTTAAACAAAGACGAGAACGATACTGATAAGAGGTTGTACATTTATTTACAACATGGATGTGACAGAAAAACTACAGGAAGCTACCTTGGATGAGAAGACATTTGATAACTAAATAAATTAAAACAACTCGAGGATAGTTTTAATAGAGTAACTGCAACCTATATGAAAGACACTCCCATCATCTCTTCCTTCTTCCCTGTTTAAAACGTCCCTAGGAAACGGATCAGTTGCTTATCTCCCCCCGGTATAAGCCATAATAACCCACCTTTTCTCATCAACTGACCACTGACTGAGATGAAAATATTACATACCAAACTATGACCAGTGAATAATTGTTATATATAGGAAGGTTGCAAAAGAAGAAGTTTAGTCATAAACCTTTCTTACGTACAGTACATTCCCATCTGATCTTAAAATAAGATCTAGAAAAAGGCCAATGTTTCTCAGTGTAATTATCTTCCAACTTTGTGTGAATTCACTTCTTTCTGCTTATTTCCAAACGGCTTTTACTCCGCTTGTCAGAGCTTGCCGTGTATCAACTCCCCCAGGGGTAAACCAACCCAAAGCCCCTTCGGAAGTTGTCTAAGCGTTTATGACCAGTGTCTAAGGTACACGTTGAACTTACAAATAAAAAATTGACTGTGTTGCATTTTGTTTTTTCTGCGGTTTAACACGAAAAGAAGCTTAAAGACATTGCTGCTGTCAGTTGTGATCCAAGGACGGCTTCGCCGCACACGAGAGAAATTTTTCAGTGTCAAATAGTCGCGATGAATTGGACCGTATGAGTGTGTCTCCCATTTTTCAAGATATTTTGCCTGTAGTAAACGAAAGTCCATTAAAAAGTGCAAACAAAAGAAGACGAAATAAAATAAGACGATAACAGAAATCGGAAGACAGCCCATTCTGAAGAGTATCTTAGGAAGTTTTTAAAATAATATTATTGGCATTTATTTTGCCTGGATTTTTGAGGGGTGTTGGTGACGAATAAAGCACGATTTTAAGATGGATTAAACTAAAATTTAATCCAGTATTAGTTTATGCTTAGTTAACAAGGAAAGCAAATTTTACACACATCACTAGCTGGTGCATCAATTTGTCATTAACTGGTAAACGTGACCTAACATTAATTTCCTTGCTGTTAATCTTCAGTTTGTATTGTTTGTATTCAGTAGTTTTGTACAAAAGGGTTTAGATACTCCGCTGGAGATAACATCAAAGGAAAAAGACATATCAAAATAGTAAAACACTGTTTTTAACATTAAAAAAACAACCACAAATGTGTTGCCAATCTGTTTCGAATTTCGTAGCTGGTAATCAAAAGATGTTGAAGTGAATTCTCATAACTGTTATTAAGTCAGCATATGAGAATTTGTAAGGAGAACTAATATTTCTATATCAGGGGTTTAACGGCGTGAAAGTTCATCTCGCAAATGAAGCAGCCCACTGAATCACATCCTACGGTTCATTTTGAAACTTGCTTTTGTCCTTGTTATCAGTTTTTTTTAAAAACCAATTTTTGATATGGCCCTTAAAGGCACGATTAAGAGGAATAATTGCTTATCTTTTTTTCTCTAGTCGTGGAGTCTGCAAGCGATAATGGCGCACGTCGCTATGGGTAATACTACACCAAATCGATCTAAATTATATTTGGTGTCTCGAAAGTAGATAAGTATGTTATTGCATGTAGATTAATCCTCTCGTCTCATACGGGAATGTCAATAATAGACAACTTCCGTTGTCAAATCTTTGAAGCTCCACAAACAAGCTGTAAGCATATTTTACTTTGAAGTCACTTAATTAAACCCGACTCCTTTCATTTCAAATCAACTTCTTGAAAATTATTTTCGCCAAAACCTCGAGGCGTGTAATTTGTTGCAGTTCTTTCAACAAGTAAAAAAAAAAACACTATTTTAATGGAACGGAAACGTAAATGACACAGCCACACTAAAACAAATTAAAACAACTGTATTCTTCCTTTGATCTGAACAGCGATCGTTTTCCAACTGAGCGACAGAAAGCAATAACTTAACGGAGCGAGCAACCCACTTCTGTCATTCAAAATATTCCTCCGCTGATTCTTACAATTTATGAAATTTCCCCCTCCCATTACGATTTCCGGTTATTGAAGGAGGTTAAAGATGTTTTGAGAGTCCTAGTTTTGTTAAGTTAAACAAGCTTTGTTTGAATTCATTGTTTCAATGGCTTTACGAGTGTGCTTGATCGTCTCGCGTGATAAATGAGAATGCTTTTAAATCAGCATGGGCTAAAAACCGAAAGAAATATGGTAGAAAACCAGTTGCGATTGCTAATTTCGTAGATCTGCCTTGGCTTCACTTTTGTTAACGGCCATATGTTTCCGTGATATCTTATCAATCAATGTAGCAAAATAGTGGCTGTGCCTTAAAAAAATCTTGGGAAATAAATTGAAGTCAAAAATTAAGAAATTAAGTTCCACTATCTTCAGACTTCTTGTTATAGTGGAGGGGGGAGGGGGGTGGAAGTGGAGAGAATGGGTGAAATGAGAAAAAAAAGTAGCCTGCTTTATTGACGGTCTTTTCTCCAGGCTCCGACGAATGTTTCCTGCCCGAGAACACAAACGCAATAAAAGAGGTATGGACATACAATTTGGACATACAGTATATGGTATGCACGAAAAGGGGTTGAGGAGAGTAGTGCCACACCTCTGTTTCGTGTTTGTCTCGTCTCAGTCTCTTCTCGTCTTATACCCTCGCCCAGTCTTTCATCCTGATTTTCGAGAGAAGCGAGTGCAATTCAAGTAGTTAATGAGGGAGGGGTGGTTCCTGAATAGATTGGGTGAAACCCATCCCCTCTTAATCTTTACAAAAAAGAAAAAAACGTATAAAAGGCTAGTAGACAGACGCAAAACTGTTGATAAACTAAAAATTCTGAAAGTCGCTGATAGCCACCACCCGCTTAAAGATTCTCGAGACGTTTTGGAACATTTCTTAGTGAGCTTAACGGTTAGTGAGTATGGTACAACATTACCAGGGGGGTTAAATTTTTCTCAGGCCAGTTTTTGCAAATTCCAAACCAGTAAGAACCAGTTGTTTTAGACCGACCAGACTTCCATTTTGTTTACAGAAACAAGATGAGAAAAAGACTAAGAGAGAGTTTAGACAAATAAATAAATAAATAAATAAATAAGCACACAAATAAATAAAAAATAAGTAAATAATTACACAAACAAGATATAAATAAATATTAAATATGGGAAATTCACAGGTTTGCTCACAGGGCGCTTTGATTGTAGTATCGGAATGGAAACAGAACAGGATGTAGGGCAGAAATTAAACCAGTAAATATCTGCAATGCAAGTCACACAAATAAATTGTTATAGTAGCAGCGTAACTAAATGATAGGCATAACCCTGAGGCATAACCGACTGACTGACCACAAGTAAAGGTGCAATCCAATTAGCTCCACAATAGCTGTCTAACGATCGACAGACACCGGCACCGGAAAATGATTGCCCTAAGCTTTTTGCAAAGTTTCCGAAATAGACAAACATTATGTAGATAACCGAAAGCATAATGTTATTTTATCGCGAGGCATTTCCTATTTCTTATCAGTTTGCTGGTTGTGCTCTAATCTGGTAACAATGGAAGTCTCCTGTCCAATGAAAAATGGGTGCGTGTCAAAGTCAAGTACAAAATGTTGGTTATCTCGTACACGCAGCCCGTTTCTACTATTACCATTATCGCAAGAAGAACTTTCCTGCTTTTTAGCGTTCAGATGTATTTGTTCTTTTTCCCTCCACCTCCCCGGTCACTGACCCGCAGACTGTCAACATATCTTATGTAGTATTTTACTAAGTTTTTTACCGGTGGCGAAAGTTTTAACCCCTTCTTTCCTGAAGAGATTTTAATCTTTGTTTGTAACCTTATTTTCAATTAAAATCGTCACATTTGTGGCCATTTATCCCAAACGATTTGTTTCTATTGTCGTTTACCTATCTCTTCAGCAGACTAGTGCGACGCCTTGCAAGTGTTGAAAGCATCTTATTCTCTTCATAAGTAGGAGTATTCCACATCCATCTGTAATTCTCAGATTGATTCCATGAAGTCTTAAGGGTGACTTGTGCTGTTAAAGCCAGTTTCTATGAAGTCTTTTGCTATTATTTTGGCAGCTGATAAACACGTATATCATCAGTAATGGTGTTGTTAATATTAACATTTGCTTACTGTCACTTGCGTATTATAGTATACTGTAGTTGTTACCACAGTGTTCATCTGGGTTATTTGCATATGCACAATAGTACAACTTGCTTCACCTGCAATACACAATAAAGATAATAGTCACATATTTTATAAGGGTATAAAAACTTGGAAAAACTGGTAACACTTGGAAAAATGGGTCACACTTGGAAGAAACGGTCACACTTGTAGAAATGGGTTACTCTTGCAAAAATGGGTGAAACTTTGAAGAAAAGGTCACACTTAAAAAATGGATCACACTTGGAAAAATGGGTCGCATTCAGAAAGCTGGGTCACACTTGGAAAAATGGGCCACATTTGAAAAAATGGCTCACCCTTAAAAAAATGGGTCATACTCTAAAAAATGGGACACATTTGGAAAAATGGGTCACACTTGGAAGAAACGGTCACACTTGTACAAATGGGTCACTCTTGGAAAAATGGGTGAAACTTTGGAGAAAAGGTCAAACTTGGGTCGCACTCAGAAAGGTAGTTCACACACTTGAAAAAATGGGCCACATTTGAAAAAATGGGTCTCATTTGGAAAAATGGGTCTCACTTAGAAAAATGGGTCATGGTCTAAAAAATGGGTCTAGCCTCTTTGAAAAAATGGGCCACATTTGAAAAAATGGGTCTCATTTAGAAAAATGGGTCTCATTTGAAAAAATGGGCCACATTTGAAAAAATGGGTCTCATTGAGAAAAATGGGTCTCATTTGGAAAAATGGGTCATGCTCTAAAAAATGGGACACATTTGGAAAAATGGGTTACAATTTTAAAATGACTGACAGTTGGTAAAAGGGATCACATTTGGAAAATTAAGCCACACTTGGGAAAATGTGTTACACTTAGAAGAGTGGGTCACGCTTAAAAAAATGGGTCACACCTAGAAAAATGAGTCATATTTGAAAAAATGGGTCAAACTTGGAAAAATGGGTCACACTCGGAAACATGGGTTACAGATGAAAAACATGGGTGACAATTGGAAAAATAGGTATCATTTGGAAAAATGGGTCACGCTTGGAAAAACTGATCACACTTGGAAAGAAGTCACTTTTCGAAAAGTGGGTCACACTTGGAAATATGGGTCACATTTCGACAAGTGCGACACCCTTGGAAAAATGGGATACACTTGGAGAAACTGGTCATACTGTGAAAAAAAGTTGCACTTGGAAAAATGGACAATTCTTGGATAAACGGGTCACACTTATAAAAATGGGTCCCACTTGGAAAAATGGGTCACACTTGGAAGAAAACGTCAGACTGGGAAAAAAATGGATCACACTTACATGAACGGGTCACACACTTAAAAATGGGTCCCACTTGGAAAAATGAAACACACCTGGATGAACGGGTCAGACTTGTAAAAATGGGTCACACTTGCAAAGATTGGTCACATTTGGAAAAATGGGTCTAATGTCGGAAAATGGGTCACACTTGGAAAAATGAGTCACGCTTGAAAAAATGGGTCACATTTAACAAAAATCACTTTTAGAAAATGGGTGAAACTTGAAAAAATGGATTACACTGGGTGGGTCTCACTTTGAAGAACAGCTCATACTTCAAAATGGGTCACACTAAGAACAGTGGGTAACACTTGGGAAAATATTTTTCACTTGAAAAAATGGGTCACAATTGGAAATATTGGTCACATTTGGAGAAATGGTTCACACTTAGAAAAATGGGTCCAATTTGGAAAATGGGTCACACTTGGAAAAATGACTAACACTTGGAAAAGTGGATCACATTTGGAAAAGTAAGTCAAAACTTGGAAAAGTAGGTAAAACTTGGAAAACTGTGTCACACTTAGAAGAGTGGGTCACACTTCAAAAATCGGACATAGGTAACACTTACCTATTACTCCAAGTGTGACCCATTTTTCCAAATTTGACCAATTTTTCCAAGAATGACCCATTTTTTTAAGTGCGACCTTCCTTTCTAAATGTGGAAAAATGTGTCACACGTGGAAAAATGAGTCACACTTAAAAAAGCAGGTGGCACTTAAAAGAATGGGTCACAATTAGATAAAAGGGTCAACCTTGGAAAAGTGGGTCACACTTAGAAAAATAAGTAACATTTGGAAAAATGGGTCACACTTGGACAAATAAGGAACACCTTGAATTCAAAATCTAGTTTCGCTTTTAGTCATTTGGCATTTACATAATGTGGAAATAAGGGTGCATTCGTAATCAAAGATGACAGACTGACTAAAAATACTAACAAGTGCAATGAAACTAATCAAGCAACTAACATACAGGCGACTTATCTCCCTTTCCGCCTACACTATTGATCTCTTGTGCAAGCCAGGGTTAATATTATTAGATCACGAGGCATATCAGGGCGCTGATCTCTTACGTATGGAATGAGGGAAAGTCCATATTTGATTATATTATTATTTTTGTAAATAAACTTTTGATTTCACATTCAGTCGATTTACATTGCACGTAAGGTTAGTTGAGCAGAAGTTTCGTCTTTTCAGAAACTCAGACTTTTCCAATATTTCTCGACGAACCATACGGTAATTGCTGTAATCATTTCTCCCTAGGCTAGCTACCGAGTCATTTCAATCATATTTTTCTGTCTGATCAGCTGGTGCGAAGCTCTGAGGTAGGTATAAGAAACAACATATCTTTAATCTTTGTTGACGCATTTTGAATCCATCAGTATTGTCAACCTCTGTATTTCAGATCTGGTTTCTCGTAGGGAATGAACTGTTCAAATATTTCTTAATAATTAAAACTGCCTTACTTATCTCATGAAAAGAAACTGCTAAGCTCTCAGACATAAAAATTTGTCGGGATATAAACTTCAGCATAAACAACGGGCTTCACGAAAGTCGAGAAATCGTCAATAGTTTAGTTGTGCATGAGGGGAACCCCCCTATTTAATTACTTGTTATTCAACTTCCTGTTTCACTTTGTGCTGTAGTCGGACACACTGTAAGGTAAGTTGCGAAAACGTTTTTCGATTTAGAAACTCCACCTTTTCAAGTGTTTTAATTATAATTGCTGTGAACCTTTTTCCATAGGCTACCGAGTCATTTGAATCATGGTTTTCTGTCTGATCAGCTGAAGTGAAGGTCTGGGATAGAAATTCGATACAAGGGGTGCAGATTCTCGCCCCTATCAACTTTCTTTTCTCTCGTAAGTTCTCGCGCGTTTAGAGATGCGCTACACTCGCGTTTTAGGTGCGGGGATCCCAACCAATGCTTACCTAACTTTTTAAAGATGCTACTTTTACCCCTCCCCCAAATCTACACACCTGTGTTTCACTTGTGGAAGTCTATTGATTTGGACAATACTTGGGTAAGATATTCTCGCCTATATAAACTTTCTTTTCGCTAATAAGTTCTCGTGCGTTTAGAGATGCGCCACACTCGCAGTTTTGGTGTCGAGATCTTAAACTATACTTACTGGACTTTTTAAAGATGCTAGATTTGGCCCTTTCTCAAATCTACACACGTGTATTTCACTTGTGGAAGTCTGTCGCTTTTTTCAGTCGCGTGTTTTCGCGCGTTTAGTGATGCGGAAAGCTCGCGTTTTTGGTGTGGGGATCCCAAACTATGCTTACAACGCTCTTTAAAAATGCTAGTTTTGGCCCTCAACCAAATCTACACAAACGTATTTCACTTGCGGAAGTCTATCGATTTGAACAGTGCTTAGGTTGGAGATTCTCGCCCATATCAACATACTTTTCTCTCGTAAGCTCTGGCGCGTTTGGAGACGCGTTACACTCGCATTTTAGGTGCGGGAATCCCAACCAGTACTTACCTAACTTTTTAAAGATGCAACTTTTAGCCCTCCCCCAAATCTACACACGTGTATTTCACTTGTGAAAGTCAGCTAATTTGGACAGTGTTTGGGTGAGAGATTCTCGCCCATATCAACTTTCTTTTCGCTAGTAAGTTCTCGCGCGTTTAGAGATGCGCCCCTCTCGCGGTTTTGGTTTCGGGATCTCCAACTATGCTTACTGGACTTTTTAAAGATGTTAGATTTATCCCTTTCTCAAATCTACACACGTGTATTTCACTTGTGGTAGTCCGTTGCTTTGGACAATGCTTGGGTTGGAGATTCTCGCCCATTTATATTTTTTCTCTCGCGTGTTTTCGCGCGTTTAGAGATGCGCCACACTCGCAATTTTGGTGTCGGCATCTCAAACTATGCTTACTGGACTTTTTTAAGATGGTAGATTGGGCCCTTTCTCAAATCTATACACGTGTTTTTCTTGTAAAAGTCTATCGATTTTGGAGAGTGTTTGGGTCGGAGATTCTGGCCCATATCAACTTTCTTTTCTCTCGTAAGTTCTCGCGCGTTTAGAGATGTGCCACACTAGCGGTTTAGGTGCAGGGATCCAAACCAATGCATACCTCAGTTTTTAAAGCTGCTACTTTTAGCCCTTCCGTAAATCTACACACGTGTATTTTACTTCTGGAAAACTATCGATTTGGACAGTGCTTGAGTGAGAGATTCTCGCCGCTATCAACCTTTTTTTCGCTCGTAAGTTCTCGCGCGTTTAAAGAGGCGCCTCACTCGCGTTTTAGGCGCGGGGATCCCAACCAATGCTTACGTAACTTTCTAAAGATGCTACTTTTAGCCCTCCCGGAAATCTACACACGTGTGTTTCACTTGTGGAGGTCTTTTGATTTGGAAAGTACTTGGGTAACAGATTCTCGCCATTATCAACTTTCTTTTCGCTAGTAAGTTCTCGCGCGTTTAGAGATGCACCACACTCGCGGTTGTGGTGTCGGCATTTTAAACTAATTTTATTGGACTTTTCAAAACTGCTAGATTTGGCCCTTTGTCAAATCTAGACACGTGTATTTCACGTGTGGAAGTCTGTCGCTTTGGACAATGCCTGTGTAGATTTGAGAAAGGCCCAAATCTAGCATCTTTAAAAACTTAGGTAAGCATTGGTTGAGATCCCCGCACCTAAAACGCGAGTGCGACGCATCTCTAAACGCGCGAGAACTTACTAGAGAAAAGAAAGTTGATATAGGGGAGCGTCTCTTTCCCAAGCACTGTCCAAATCGATACACTTCCACAAGTAAAATAGACGTTGGAGATTTGGAAAAGGGCTAAAGCTAGTATCTATAAAAGCGAGGTATGCAAAGTTTGGGATCCCCACATCTAAAAGCGAGTGTGCCGCCTCGCTTAACGTGCGAGAACCCGCAGGAGAGAAGAAAATTTACATGAGAAAAAATATCTAACCCAAGCACTGTCCTAATCGATAGACTTCCACAAGTGAAATACACTTGTGTAGATTTGGGGGAGGGCCAAAACTAGCATTTTTAAGAAGAGTTTGTGATCCGCACACAAAAAAGGCGAGTGTGTCGCGTCGCTAAACGCTCGAAAACACGTCAGTAAAGAAAAGATATAAATCGGCGAGAATCTTTAACCCAAGCATTGTCCAAAGCGACAGACTTCCACAAGTAAAACAAACGTGTGTAGATTTGGGGAAGGGCTAAAAGTAGCATCTTTAAAAAGTTAGGTAAGCAGTGGTAGGGATCCCCGCACCTAAAACGCGAGTGTGGCGCATCTCTAAACGCGCGAGAGCTTACGAGAGAAAAGAAAGTTGATATTGTCGTGAATATCCAACCCAAACACTGTGCAAATCGATAGTTTTCCACAAGTAAAATACACGTCTGTAGATTAGGGGCAGGGCTAAAAGTAGCATCTTTAAAAAGTTAGGTGAGCATTGGTTGAGATCCCCGCACATAAAACGCGAGTGTGGCGCATGTCTAAACGCGCGAGAGCTTACGAGAGAAAAGAAAGTTGATATGGGCGAGAATATCCAATCCAAACACTGTGCAAAACGATAGTTTTCCACAAGTGAAATACACGTTTGTAGATTTTGGGGAGGGCTAAAAGTAGCATCTTTAAAAAGTTAGGTAAGCATTGGTTGGGACCCTGCACCTAAAACGCTAGGGTGGCGCATCTCTAAACGCGCGAGAACTTACGAGATAAAAGAAAGTTGATATGGGCGAGAATCTCTCACCCCGGATGCATAATCTTTTTTGACGCATTTTGAATCCATTTGCATTGTCTGTATTTTAGATCTGGTTTCTCGTGGGGAATGAAGTGTTCATATTCTGCCTAATAGTTAAAAATGCTGCTGTAGAATGTATTTTTCTTCAATGTTTGATTTCACATTCAATGCACGTAATGTTATATGTGCAGAACTTTCTTCTTTTCAAGAACTCGGACTTTTCCAATGTTTCTCAAAGGCACATGCGGTAATTCCTGTAAACTTTTCTCCATAGGCTACCAAATCATTTCAATCATAGTTTTCTGTCTGATCAGCTGATGCGAAGCTCTGAGGTAGGTATAAGAAACGACATATCTTTAATCTTTGTTGACGCATTTTGAATCCACATATATTGTCGATCTCTGTGTTTCAGATCTGGCTTCTCGTAGGGAATGAACTGTTCAAATATTTCTTAATAATTAAAACTGCCTTACTTATCTCATGAAAAGAGACTGCTAAGCTCTCAGACTTAAAAATTTGTTGGGATATAAAGTTAAGCATAAAGAACGGGCTCCACGCAAGTCGAGAAATCATCAATAGTTTAGTTATGCATGAGAGGAACCCCCCTATTTAATTACTTGTTATTCAACTTCCTGTTTCACTTTGTGCTGTAGTCGGACACACGGTAAGGTAGGTTGCGCAAACGTTTTTCGATTTAGAAACTCCAACTTTTCAAGTGTTTTAATTACAATTGCTGTGAACGTTTCTCCATAGGCTACCGAGTCATTTGAATCATGGTTTTCTGTCTGATCAGCTGAGGTGAAGGTCTGAGGTAGGAATTCGATACATAACAGATACGTAATCTTTGTTGACGCATTTTGAATCCTTATGCATTGTCTGTATTTTAGATCTGTTTTCTCGTGGGGAATGAAGTGTCCAAGTTTTGCCTAATAATAAAAAATGCTGCTCTTGTTTGTGTTTTTTCTACAACGTTACTCTGTCAAATATATTTCATATTCAGAAAATGCGACAGCGATTACTCGTTATTACTGAAGCCATTAAAGGTCATTGAATTTCCCGTATCAAAATCAACTTTATAGCAGAATATTCAATTGTTTCTTAGTCTGTTTATTTCTCAAAGGGGCGACTGTCTGTACTCAAAGGGGAAGGAGGCAAGTTAGGTGATCTTAGTGGAGCTATGTCCTTTATTCGACTTTTAGCGGTGTTTATGTGTATTTTGTTGATGACTTTATGCAAGAGTGACTGAGAATTGCTGGTTGTCACGATATATCCTTAAAAGTAATCAAGTGTGAAAAAGAAAAATTCTGAAAGAAAACAGTAAACTGCGATAGACTTTCGCTGTTGAAGGGGATTCGGTGATATTTGTAAAATGGCCAGGCAGGAAGCTGTCTTTACAGATCTTCTGAACAGGGGTGAAGGGAAGGGAGTGAAATAGCTGTCACTGTCAGTCGTCTGGTGTTTAAATACTTTGACAATAAGGGTGTATTCCTAACCAAGGTTGAAAAATTGACTAAAAATACCAACAAGTGCAAAGGAAGTAATCAAGCAAGTAACATAAAGCAAGGCGACCTTTTCCTCTTTCTCTTATACTATTGATCACGTGTAGAAGCTAGATTATTATGATGAGGTCACGAGCCAGATGCGCTGATCTTTCGTGGAGCGAGGGAAAAACCACTATTTCATTATTTGTAATTCAAATTTTGGTTTCGGTTTCAGTCACGTGGCATTTACATACTTGATTTGCAAATAAGGGTACATTCGTAATTTCACATGAAAGACTGACTAAAATACCAACAAGTGCGAAGAAACTAATCAAGCAACTAACATACAGGCGACTTATCTTCCTTTCCGCCTATACTATTGATCGCTTGTGCAAGTCAGGTTAATAGTATGAGATCACAAGCCATATCAGTACACTGATCTCTTATGTATGGAATGAGGGAAACCCCCTCTTTGATTATTACTTTTGCAAATCAACTTTCGATTTCACATTTAGTCGTTTCGCAATGCTCGTGAGGTTGGTTGCGCAGAAGTTTTGTCTTTTCAGAAACTCGTACTTTTCCAACCTCGTGTAGTAATTGCTGTAAACATTTCTCCATAGGCTACCGAAACATCTGAATCATAGTTTTCTGTCTGATCAGCTGAGGTGAAGGTCTGAGGTATGCATTTGATACGCGACATATGTTTAAACTTTGACGAATTTTAATCTATATGCATTGTCTGTATTTTAGATCTGGTTTTTCGTGGGGAATGAACCGTTCAAATTTTACTTAATAGCGAAACATGCTGCTGTTGTATACATTTTTTCCTACAACATTACTCCGTCATATAAATTTAATGTCCAGAAATTGCGAAAGCAACCACTCGATATCACTGAAGTTCATTGAAGGCCATTCAACTTCCCATATCAGCTCAACTTCATATCCGAATATTCAACTGTTTCTTAGTTTAGTTGATTCTCAAAGGGTGACTGTCTGTATTTCAAAAGGGAGGAGGCAAGTTAGGTGATCTTAGTAGAGCTATGTCGTGCATTCGACTTTTAGCGGTGTTAATGTATATTTTGTTGATGACGTTACTCGCTGGTGACTGAAAATTGCTCATTGTCACGATATATCCTAAAAAGTAATCAAGTATGAAAAACAAAAAGCCTGAGAGAAAACAGTGAACTGTGATAGACTTTTGCAGTAGTAGGGGTTTTTGTGATATTCGCAAAGTATCCTGCAGGAAAGCTGTCTTTACAGCTCTTCTGAGCAGGGTAGGGAAACGGAGAACAAGGGGAACCAGACAGGATGTGTCAAGGATTGACATACATGGAGCGGATAGTCATTTGGTGTTTAAATACTTGCGTAATAAAGTTGTATTCGTAATCAAAGATGAAAAACTAACCCAAAATACCAAGTAATCAAGTAATTAACATACAGGCGACTTTTCGAATCCTTTCTCTTACACAAGCTATTGATCACGTGTACAAGCCAGATTAATATTATGAGGTCACGAGCCAGAAGCACTGATCGCTCATGGAATGAGGGAAAAACCCCTATTTGATTATTTGTACTTCAACTTTTGGTTTCGCTGTCAGTCATTTTCTATACATGGTAAGGGTCTAGTCGATTCACACTTTTCCAATGTTTCTCAACGACTCGTGTAGTAATATAATTGCTGTAATTTGTTCTCCATAGGCTGGCAAGTCATATGAGAGCAACTGAATCATAGTTTTCTGTCTGATCAGCTGAGGTGAAGGTCTGAGCTGGGGTACGTATTCGATACATAATAGATGCATGATCTTTGTTGACGCATTTTGAATACATATGCAGTGTATGTATTTTAGATCTGGTTTCTCGTGGGGAATGAAGTATTCAAATTTTGCTTAATATTTAAAAATGCTGCTGTTGTATGTGTTTTTTTCTCAACGTTACTCTGTCGTACGTATGAAATATCCAGAAATTGGGACACTGATCACTTGATATCACTGAAGTTTATTGAAGGTCATTCAACTTCCCGTATCAAACATGCTTTCCGGCCTCAACTTTATACCCGAATATTCAATTGTTTCGTATTCATTTTTCAAAGGGCGACTGTGTGTTTTTCAAAGGGGAAGGAGGCAAGTTAGGTGATCTTAGTGGAGCTATGTCGTATCCGACTTTTAGCGGTGTTAATGTGTATTTTGTCGATGAATTTACTCGCCTGTGACTGAGCATTGATCATTGTCACGATATTAATCCTTTAAAGTAATCAAGTGTGAAAAAGAAAATGTGTGAACGAGAACAGTAAACTGTGATAGACTTCCGCTGTTGTACGGGTTTTTGTGATATTCGCCAAGAAGTCTGCGAGGAAACTGTTTTTACAGCTCTTCTGAGCAGGGTGGGGTAAGGGAGAGCAAGGGGAACCAGGCAAAATGTGTCACGGATTGACATAGCTGATAGTCGTTTGACGTTTAAATACTTGCGCAATAAAGTTGTATTCGTAATGAAAAATGAAAAACTAACAAAAAATACCAAGTAATCAAGTAATTAACATACGGGGAACTTTTCGAATCCTTTCTCTTACACTACTGATCACGTGTACAAGCCAGATTAATATTATGAGGTCACGAGCCAGATGCGCTGGAATGAGGGAAAAACCCCTATTTGATTATTTGTACTTCAACTTTTGGTTTCACATTCAGTCGTTTTACAATGCATGGTAACGTAGTTGTGCAGAAGTTTCGAAGATTCAGAAACTCAAGCTTTTCCAATGTTTCTTATCGACCTGTGTAGTAATTACTGTAAACTTATCTCCATAGGCTACCGAGGCACCCGAATCATAGTCTTCTGTTTCGCCCAGGTGAAGGCCTGAGGTAGGGGTTCTATATGATTATTCATAATCTTCGTCGACTCTTTTGTACTCATCGTCTGTATTTTAAATTTGTTCGCACTCTTGAAATGTTAATTAGTTAATGCAAGTAATTGCTTAGATCTCTGATTTGAACCATCTGTCGAGATGAAACATATAAACAACGGACGACAGCGAGAGTACAGAATTGCAGTTTCCTTCGCCAGCATCAAGAATGCATATGCAAAACTTTTAGTCAGCCATGTTCACTGAATTTGTGTGTCAAACTTGTTTTGATTAGGGATTAATGTCTTTATGTGCTGTGGAATAATTTGAGTTTCAATGTATTGTGTTCCGGGGGGTGGCGGGGTGGGTGGGTGGTGGTGCAAACTTTTCGGCGTGTTCGAAGTAATGCGTTTGGACTTCTTTCTTTAATCTCATCTCTGTTTGGCCTTATTGTCCGTGCCGATGTAATTGTTATGAATCAAGCTAAAAGTATCTTCTTTTTCGGTTTTGTGTTTGAAAACGACCAGCTTAGTTAAGTAACTCCTACTTGTGACTTTAATGCAAGTCACGCAACCGAGACATTCAAAACTTGGCCTTTGTGCCAAAGACTAAATACAATTTTTTGACGGTTCTAATGGAAACTTTCATCGTTCTCTTAGAAAACGTTGATTCACGTGTACTATGGTCATACTTTCGTATGGTCACGAGGCACATCAATGTTTTAAATGATAAGGGGGACCCCCTATCGCCTGACCTATTTTTACTATTATACAAATCAGCGCTCTCGAATTGTTTCCTTTGTCCACGCTCTTGGGAAGTAAATTAACATTTTTGTAACTGACTGAGTCTCGGGGGCTGCCGTCATGGAAGTTAAATGAAACGGGATTGGTTGACTTAAAGCAAGTTCTAGTCAGTCATGTTCATAAAGTCTTTAGAGGTGTCTGGTAGTGAGGTTTAGAAGGTAACAATGTGAACATTCTTGTATATTTCAGTCATGGCGGAAAGTCAAGTCAGATCGCATGAAGCAAGAGTGGATTTTGATGAAGATGTTTTAGAAGGTGAGAAGGAAAAAAACTCCAGGAAAAACTTCACAAGAAATGAAATATTTGACATCTGTTTCAATGCTCGGCTGGTTTAAAAGTATCCAATACTGCAAAGGAAACTACTTGGTTTTAAAATAGTCGTGGAACTTCAAGCGCGATGTTATTGATAGTGTCTACACTGTAGACTGTGAAAATCTAATGTCATTCCCTATAACTTAGTCGATAAGCCGAAATAACTAATTTATCAGGCTTGGATGCCCTTAATACCTGGGAACAGTGAAACAACGAAATATATGCTTAAGATGTAATGATGCGAAACAAGACAAAAGACAGATCCGAGACCTTCTTTTTTAGAAATTAACCATTATTTTTGTCGTTTTGCAGTGTTATTTGTTATTAATTGTCATTAATTTTTATTCTGTTGTAAGTCATTGTTTATTAGTTAGGAAATTGAGCCTTTTTTAATTGAGTATCAAAAATCAAAGTAATCACTCTAGCCAGTCACTGACAGGACACAGAGAATCCAGTAAACCAATCAAAACTTGAAACACATGCAGTTGAAGCGAAGCGCAGGAAAACGTGTGCGAGCGAATAAGAGAAAGTGGCGCGATCTTTTTTTAAGTCAATCGTGTAGTGCAGTGATGCAAAACCAACTAAGTTTTGACACTCAAGTGAAAACCGCTCTAAATAGTTTTTGAATAAAAAAGTGAAGTTTCTTTTCCCGATGTATTATCAGTCATAGCGCAAGGCCCAGCTCCAGGCCCAGGCCCTTCTGATGAAAAACTTGATTATGATGATGCTACTCT
>Ga0126339_10000042_pt1:32500-41470 | contig 41470 bp, 18 predicted proteins | sample OrbTmetagenome_2_FD_92532 | JGI IMG/M metagenome (GOLD analysis project Ga0126339, IMG submission 92532) | Coral microbial communities from Petempiche,Puerto Morelos, Mexico - Orbicella T R C metagenome | ecosystem: Host-associated > Invertebrates > Cnidaria > Coral | place...
CCATGGTTATACCATCACCTGATAGTGCCCGCGTAAGATCATAATGTGTGACCCGAAGTATCGTACCAGTTTTACTCTTTCTCAGCAATAAACCTGATTAAAACCCTTACAGTTTTATTTTGCCATGCCCGGTGTTCGTTCCCATCACCCGATGATTCGAACTCTCCATTACACGCTCTTGAATATTTAAGTTATCGGAAGTGAAGTATAGTTCGACGATCAAAACAGATCTCTTCCGTGCCCCTAGATTGAGTCTGAACATTGAAAGAAAACATGCTCTTTTATACCTCTGGAACCTCGTGAGCTTTTATTGCATTTACGTATTCGCTACTTCTTCTACTCTGCATGAAATGTTTCTCTCAATTCTATAAATCAGGGAATTATCGCGAGGCCCTAAATGATGCAACTGCTGCCGTCATGTTGGAACAGACTTCGATTAAAGCTATAAAAACAGGTAAAATCCTTGACTCGACTGATTTATAAACATAAAGCCGACAGCTACCGAACAGAAATCTTCAAATGCAAATGACATTAATCTCTTTTTAATGATATTTCCCCTCATAAGCCTCCATTGCAAGCTTTTTCCAGTCCAATACCAAATTACGAATATGGCTTTTTACAAGAATAAATCAGGTTTTAGATGTTTCCTTCTGTGCACTGTAAATAGTATTTTTTTGACCTGATATTAAATAATTTATTTTAGGAGCAAGTGCCTGTGAGCATCTACATTGTTATGGAGACGCCATATCGTGGTGTGAGAAGGGATTGGCAGTATCCTTTGTAACATCAATTATTCATGTTCTTTGCCAGCTGTAAAAAGGAACTACCATGTTACCTTTAGGGATTCTAGTGAAAGGTTTTAAGAGAGAAATTACAAAAAGCTGTGTTCTCTCTGCCTTATATAGATTCTGCTAAAATCCCGCTAAGCATAATAACAGGGCTTCAAGAAGCCCAATAGCTGTGGGTATGGTAACTTCACGCTATTTACAAAAGTCGAAATGCTTTCAAAGTAAATTGTAATTGCAAAAACCTAAGGAAGCTTCTATCAAACCCCTTCTCCATTGTACAGTCTTGGGAGTATGAGTTGTTACTTCAAGGGGCAACTTGATTGAAATTCCCATCAGGAGAAACGAGGAACCATCTCCGACTTAAAGGAAGAATCGTTTTAGGAAGCAATATAGAGTTTGAAATTCAATTTTTACACCCTCAGTTGCTGGGTAACCCACAAAACAACTTAGACATCAAAGTGTGTAATTGTAAAAAACGTGAAATGTTGCTCTCTTCAATATTATTTATCTATACACTATTTCTAGGCTACCTTTTCTTCAGATCAAAAGAGCAGCCATTTTTCTAAAGGTTTACCAAGATGACTTTTCTGTGATTGTTTTCTTACACTGACTTTTACTTGAGGTCAAATCTCGTTTTACTGCAACGTGCCAAATTCTCATGCAAATTCCCTACAAAAAGTAGCCTTTGATTCTTACAGTCACGAAACAAGTCACTCACTGGATAACTAGGCCGTATACAGCATTCTTCGCCTGTTAGGTGTGCTAGTTTACATTAATTTCTACCCGTCCACGTTACTTACCAATTTTTAGTTTTGTTACATAGCAATTGATAGATTAGTGTTTCGTTAAGATATATATGTTGTTTACTGGCGAGGAGGTCCGTATAGTGAATCAAAGGCCCTATGTCTGGGCTTTCTCGTGTCACATGTGCAAAGAAATCCACTGCCAAACTAAACAAGTGTAATGCAAGCGTAACGCTAGATCATCTATACAGGATACATTTTCACCTCCGTTAATTTTACGAATAAAATTCGACGAGGGCCGATTCGACCCTTATTGTTAATTAATTTTTGTGATTTATACTTGTTTGCTTACTCTCGGAAAGTTTCTGTCAGTCGTTGCGAATCACTTGAAATCAGGCTTTTACACAGTAAATTAAATAGTAGAAAGCGAGGGAATTCATTGCGTTTATTCTGCAGAAACTCTCTCAATTAAACCAAAGATCAGAGAAGTAACCTCGACTGAAATTGAGTCGTTTTTTAATGAAAATAGTAGGTCAAGAAAAACACAAGATGACGCGCCATTACTTTCCCGAGCTACAAACAACTCTCACAAATAAAGCACTTGTTTGAATTTACTTACAGTGACTTCCCTTGCCATTTTTAAGTGAATAGCGGTAGTCTTGTGTAGATTAATCGTCGATGGAAGTGTAAAAAGGGCAAAGGTTAACGATTACCGCTAGTTCACTCACGAAAATTGATCAGCACGACGATATCACCGATATGAAAACGTTACCGAGACCGTGGTCGGAGATAGGAATATCCGGACCGCGCTAAAAATTGAATCAGATTGCAGGATTCGCTACCTTGCCCTCTTGGAAAAAGATATAAATATAACTGTAAGTAATTGAACAAATTTCTGTGTATATATAACAATAGCCTCTATTTGGCGCGAAAATTTGTTCGGAAATTTGTCCACGGACATTATCGTTCCCGAGAAGCTAACATATAATGTCCGTTGACAAATATCCGAGCATATATTCCCGCCAAATGCAGGCTATTGTGTTTATTATCCTTCAAATATTTTTGTTAACATGCGCAGTTTTGAAAATTGGGGAACATCACTCGGATATTCCCCAAGCTGGGGGATATTCAGTCTCGTGACCCGTTTAGACCAATCGCGCCCGAGCGAAAATATATGATGGATTATAAATGTCAATATATTTTAATTATGTCATGTGCCTTAACCCTAAGCAGATTGACAAGACTAACAAGGCATTACTAGATTTACGAGCCAGGTGTGGTAGAGATCGAGTTAAATTACAAGAGGCAGAGAGCAATCCCGAAACTCACTCTGAGAAGGGCCAGGTAAGTAATGCTAGAGGAAAATATATTATAGGCTTCAAAGGGGAGATTAGATAATGCCGGACTTAATATATGTTAAAAGTAAAGGTTTTTTAAAACTTACATACTTTTACTTCTTTGTCTTATATTTATACTTATGCAAAAATTTTTATCTTCACTTTTAAGCTTGATAAGGACCGAAGTTCGGTCGAAACGTCGCGCTCTTTTACCGGTAGTTTTCACTTCAAATTAATATCTGTTGTTCAAAAAACCTCTTGTGTGAAGACACGCGGTGACAGAAGAGCTAGCAGGAGTTGTTAACGTAACCAGTGACTCGAGCAAAGATACTTTACATTTTGAGAATTGAAATAAGACGAAATAGTAAAAATTATCTTTGTGTTTCTATCCGGTTTCTCTATAAATATAGAAGTATTCTATCACTAATGCTGTTCTCTTATTGACTAAGCTGCTTAATATCTATTCTATTATAGAGTGCGAATACTCTTGCAACCTGTGGTTGCTAACAAAATGGCGGCCGCTTCGTTACGTTTTCGGAGTCTTTGTGAAGAGAACTTAGCTAATTATCCATTCTGCGATACGTGCGTGCTCATCTTTACGTCAATTTGCAAGTGAGAAGATGTATGAAGATGTATGAAGATCTTTTGCAACACTCCGCTCCGCATCCCGTTTTCACTTCTCTTCTCTCGCTGTTTGGAAATGCGATAAGGCATATTTGCTATTTGATTTTAAAATTAAGACCACCCCTCTCTCCCCCCCCCCTTATTTCAATGATGGAAAAATGGTGGGCTTCGGGCCTAGCCCCAGTTCATCCTTGATTTGGGTGGGGGGGGGGGGTTGTCTTTCGGGGGCGAGGGCTGGCTTCATCTCTTATTTTATTTTGTCCAAAATTGTACATTGTTGCCTGCCGTTTCTTGACTATTTTCTCTTGTAACGAGTACATATATATCATTTTACCTTGTGTTTACTATTTACATCTTTTTTACTTTTTTTGTAATTGAAACATTAGACTTCAAAGAAAACCATCGCAATCCAAGGGCAAAATTAATACACTTTGATTTTTTTTGATTTATTTTATTATGTCTGCTAACACTTTAGATCACTTAACAACACTTTTGCTGCTACTTTACACTAAAACAATAACATAAAAGCTAAATACACTACTTACAATACAACAGAGCTACTTACATAATTGCAGCGCAAGACAGCTTCTTTACCCTACTTACTTTTAACAATTATTTAAAGGCACGTTAAATTCGTAACAGCAATACACGTATTTTTTAAATTGCATATCGTTTAATTAATCTAACAATTATTCTAGCAATATATCACCCTACTCTTTAAAACGACATATCCTTGTATCAATCTAATGCCTTTTAAAAGCATTAACAGGACAGAAAATGCGAAGAAGCATCATAAAGGAATACCAGAAACTTGATTTTCTATTCTTAACTTGTAATTTACTTCTGTAGTAAATTCAATCCAGGCAAGATTCCTCTCATTTACCTGGTGGTACTGTAGATAATAGTTAGCATATAATAAACATAGATTCAATTTCCTTTCCAAACGCCTTACCAAACAATAATTCGTAGTTTTCCGGGGATATTGAGGTGTTATGCATCTCATTGAACCACTTCAACAGCCGATTGTGAAAAAAAGTTGTCGCACTACAGTTTTGAAATGTATGAGGAACTGAGTCAGGCTCACCACGGTAGAAACATCTATTATTGTGTGTAATTCCATAGAGAGTAAACTCTTTCTTCGTAGCGACAATACGATGGATTAGCTTAAAGTAAAATTCACTCAGTTGATTCTCTTTACAAATAGCCTTGAATAAATAAATGAATGAATGAATGGCTTTATTAAAGTGCCAATAGTATTTAGCTTAAAAAACTAATCGGGGACACTATTTACACAGTAAAATATACCTTAGCTACGTAAAGGAATAATGTATAAACTAAATAAATAAATGAATAAATAAATAAATGAAATATATGAACTTAGTAAGATATAAAAATTTTAGAAGATATCAAATATAAATATGTCTGGATTTATGAAAACCATGTTACAGACTTTGCACCAAAATAGCGGGCATGTTTTTGGAAAATCGGTCAGATAGTGTACATAAATAGGACCATGTCGTACTGAGAGTGCTATCTACCTCGTGTACGCGTAACAGAGGGCATACCATGCCTACACAAGCCTTTGAAGTCGCTACAAATGAGTCGAACGAGCCAAACAAAGCTAAATTAGAGCTTAAATTGATCATTTGATTGGCGGTACCAATATAGACAGGCTTAACCTCTGCGATTTCACCTAAATGACCTGACTATGTCTTTACTGTGGATTAAATTAGCCAATCGTTGCGACAAGAGTATGGTAAGTAGTCGAATCGGTTATTTACTTCTATATTTCAGCGAAAAAGTAGCCCTTACGTGACATTTAATGTCAATAATTCTGTCTGGATTCGCAACTGATAATCACTGATAATCTTGATACAGTTCTGTCCTAGAGCTAGCTTTCCATAAGGCTTATCGTAGCTCAGATAAAAGGAAATAACTCTCCTGTATGCCTTTTGAGGCAAGGAAGACTAAATTCACCGCCTTTTCGTTGAATCGTGAATTGAATAATTTAATTACGAGTGCTTTTAACATGAAATTGGAGTCTAAATCAACACGAACGTACAGATGTCAAAACCGCGGCGGAGAGCTGATCTATGACTTTCTAAAACCTGCATCGTCCTAAATGGACTGAACAAGAGCTTCCTACATCGAAAATCGATTGAACTTCAACCAAACTAGGCCATAATTATGAGTTAGCGAACACTCAACATGTTGTCGTTACGTCAATTATCGCCCGGAAGCCACGCAAATAAATTTCTTCCGCGCTAGCGAATCACAGACAGTTCTGATAGTTAGCTAGGCCGAGAACGCCTAAAATTGATAAAACAAGGAAATTCTACTCACGATCAGCGCTTGACCTAATGTTCGTCACTCTGCTCGTGGCCATGTTTTGCTCGCAAATAGCAATGTCCCGGATGTACTTAAATTTGTCCAGCGGGGAATGCCATATCCAGACTTGAACAGATTTTTTTAGCTACATCAAAGTTCAAAGCAATTAACGCCAACAGCAGCTAGAAATGTCTGGTCCATTGCACGTCTAAGCCCTAAATTGATGTGGCTAAAGCCGTTTGCTGTCTAAAGCAAGGACAACATTATCGCCACGGTGCAAACGGCCTACTATTACGGGGCTAATTGACGCCCCGTTTACATGTGATACATCTGCTCCATGTACGATAATGGACGACGCATGCTAGCAAATCGTTCGACTTGGGCCTTCATTGGACTCAATGATGTCCTCGGACAGCCTTCCTTTATACAGCAAGTACAGAACGCTAATCGGTCGTCTCCTTGTCAGAATCACCGCGCGAACTGAATTCAGACGAGTTTAGCCTGAGCTAAACTTAACACAAATTGAAAAGGGGGAGGGAGGCCGATAAATAATGGAAAAAACAATTGATAAATAAATGAAACATGCGGCAAGAAGTTCTCTACTTTTAATGCTAGGTAAGATTTACAAGTTGCTGTCATAGCGAAAGCCAAAAAAAAAAAAATTAAAATAATAATAACAAAAAAAACATTGGATTCAGTCTTTAACACCGTTTTCATAAATCCAGAATAAAAAAAACCACCTGATTTAGTCTTTAACACCGTTGTCATAAATCCAGACATATATATAAAATGTAAAATGTATAGCGGCCTAGCAGCATATATCACAGTTCTTAAAATTATCTATTAGGAGTGATAAGTCTTTACTCTTAATACTGTCTTTAAAACTCTTAACATTAGGCTTCTCTCTATTAGTATGGTCTGATTTGTTCCAAAGATGAGGCCCAAAATAACGTAGAGAATGTTTTTCTTAATGCATTGTGCGAAAACATGGAATTTTAAAGATTTTGTTCCATGGCAAAGACGTCGGAGCAAATTCGCGGTCCCATTTCATTGGACCAGTGGCCTGAGGCTTTCGTTTATTGAGAAAAAGCCAATAATAGCCTTGAGATCTAAGTTTCAAGAGGTCGATGGTTAAGACCGAGGATAATTGAAATAATGTGCCGCCGGATAAAAAGTTGACATTAGGCTTAGCATGCTCCCTGGCTTTTTTCCCGCAAGGTGCTCGGGATCGCAGAGATTACTTGGAAATATTTTAAAAAATTATGAAAGAGAATTATCTCTTGCTCATCCTCAGAGTTATAAAGACATTTAAGGTCCAGGAAAGAAAACAAGATATCCTTGTGGAAGGATGGTTTGTCTGAATCCTTTAGAAATTTCTTATCAGTTGGAGCATAAGACAAAATTAAGACCTCTATATTTGTTAAAATAAAATTTTGGAATTTCTGACCAAGTATCATCTTCTTCGTGATCATTTTTGAGGAGACGCTGGACCCACGCTAAGCGCAGGGACTTAAACATAATTTCACCAATAGTGAACCGTAAACCACCATCGCCATGGTCCTGATATAAGACTTGTCTCTTGTTTTTATCTGGTTTGTTTTTCCATAAGAATTGAAAAAGTAGCGATTGGATTAGAGATGCGTATTTGTTTGGAGTGTCATCCATGGAAACCGAATAAACAATTTGAGACAATCCTTGGGTGTTTGCAATAAAGCACCGCTCAAACACAGAAAGTTTACGTGAATGCCAAGCTGCAAATTTTGTCTTAGGATTATCCACTTGCTTAGTAAAAGTTCTTCCATTTATTGCTAACACTATCATACGAAATAAAGATTTCCAAGACTTTCACCGGCTCATTGGTCCAGGCTAGACCAATAGGTGTTTAACCACCAAAGATTTGCTTGGAACGGTATCGATAGTTTCAGCTATATAAATCCCGAAAATAGCACTTTGTAAACTTTTAGGTAAATATTCATGCTTTCGTCATTAACTGACATGTGTTTTTGTCTGATAGAAAAATACCAATTCTTTACCGAAAACTACCAAAGATGTGAAAGCCAACACAGAGGAAGAAACCCGTCATATCAACGCTACCAAAATTCTGAAAGATTTCAAAAAAGCCATCGAGTACCATGAACTAGGTGCTATAATTGCCAAAGAAGTGGGAGACAGGGCTGGAGAAGGAAGGTCGTATGCTAATCTTGGCAACGCTTATCACAGCCTGGGAGAATTCAAAAAAGCCATCGAGTACCATGAACGTCATCTAAATATTGCCAAAGAAGTGGGAGACAGGGCTGGAGAAGGAAGGTCGTATGCTAATCTTGGCAATGCTTATCGCAGTCTGGGAAATTTCAAAAAAGCCATGGAGTACCATGAGCTAGATCTAAAAATTGCCAAAGGAGTGGGAGACAGGGCTGGAGAAGGAAGGTCGTATGCTAATCTTGGCAACGCTTATGACAGTCTGGGAGATTTCAGAACAGCCATCGGGTACCATGAACGTCATCTTAAAATTGCCAAAGAAGTGGGAGAAAGGGCTGGAGAAGGAAAGGCGTATGGTCATCTTGGCAACGCTTATTACAGTCTGGGAGATTTCAAAAAAGCCATCGAGTACCATGAACGTCATCTAAATATTGCCAAAGAAGTGGGAGACAGGGCTGGAGAAGGAGTGTCGTATGCTAATCTTGGCAACGCTTATCACAGTCTGGGAGATTTCAAAAAAGCCATCAAGTACCATGAACGTTACCTAAAAATTGCCAAAGAAGTAGGAGACAGTGCTGGAGAGGGAAAGTCGTATGCTAATCTTGGCAATGCTTATTACCGTGTGGGAAATTTCAAAAAAGCCATGGAGTACCACGAGCTAGATCTAAATATTGCCAACGAAGTGGGAGACAGGGCTGCAGAAGGAAGGTCGTATGCTAATCTTGGCAACGCTTATGACAGTCTGGGAGATTTCAAAACAGCCATCGGGTACCATGAACGTCATCTTAAAATTGCCAAAGAAGTGGGAGACAGGGCTGGAGAAGGAGTGTCGTATGCTAATCTTGGCAACGCTTACAGCAATCTGGGAGATTTCAAAAAAGCCATCGAGTACCATGAACTAGATCTAAAAATTGCCAAAGAAGTGGGAGACAGGGCTGGAGAAGGAGTGAC
>Ga0126339_10000043_pt1 | contig 41356 bp, 30 predicted proteins | sample OrbTmetagenome_2_FD_92532 | JGI IMG/M metagenome (GOLD analysis project Ga0126339, IMG submission 92532) | Coral microbial communities from Petempiche,Puerto Morelos, Mexico - Orbicella T R C metagenome | ecosystem: Host-associated > Invertebrates > Cnidaria > Coral | place: Petempiche,Puerto...
ATGAATGAATGAATGAATGAATGAAAAACAGAGACCGCCAATATATTACATCCCTGATCAAGACACTTAAACCTTAAAATTCACTGATGCTTCTCGAAAAGCCTTTTGCTGTATTTTTGCTCTCATTTTGCATTTTTGGGGGGAAGTGTCAAGTAACGAACACGTAATGCACATTAAGCTTGCCTGCCTGTAACAGAAAAAGGGGAAGTACCCCAGGAAGTACCCCAGGTAAACTGGAAAACATTTAAAATAATTGCACTTGGTTTATGAAACACTTACACTGAAGTCAGCAGGACTTTTAAGGGTGACCTGGGCAATTCGCCATATGTTGCCTTGGTTGGAAGAGAGACTCCAGATGGGCGAGGAACGAGTTTTGTTTTGCAGGAGAAGGACATTCAATGTACCGATAGTTGCGCCATACATGTGGTACCAGAATTGGAGGCATCTTCCATTGGTGGATTTGAACTGAGGGCTTATAAGCCAGGCTTTGTGCCCCTTTGAGCGAGGAGAGGAGGTTTCAATGTACATGTAGTAACCTGTGTGTAATAACATTTTATTAATGACTAACATTAAAATCTATAAATCATACTAAGTATGCTTCTACTACCATTAACCTGGCTATTAGTCATAAAAACATTACATATGAAAGAGACTTTCCAAATAGAACACTTTTCAAGTTACAGAACATAAACAGCAGTTTGTGAGAACAAGAAATGCTGTGGGAATATATACCTCTTACTAACCGAGAAAACGAGGTTAGTAAGATATTTATTATATCTCTGGGCTCAAAGAGATGGAGAAGATTTCAATCAAGCAGAACAGCCATTGACGACTGACGCACGTCGAATCCTAAACGTGAGGACAATATATTGGTTTCCACAAAAAGTGACTTGAGTCGTCAAAACGTTCATTCAAACTTCAAACTAATAAGACAAGATAATTACAACAGTTAAGTTTACAAAGATTTTCTGTAACGAATAGTGATAAAACGTTTTGCAAGTAACTCCCATTGTCGTCAAGAGTATTTTCAAATGCGCGAATTATGAAGGGCAAAACGTAGAAAGTGCAAACTTTGTTCAATGTCAGCGTCAAATGAATTAATTAATTTTATCAGTGTGAACGAAAACAACATGAGGAAAATTTTCAACGATTAGAATCCAGTTTTTGGTGTTTTGCGGCGTTTCAATGTAAGCTGCCAGATGCATCACTTGGTCAGCAGACTGAGCAAGATTAAAGACAGAAATCGAGCCGATGTTTACTGATGCGAAGAGAGAAGGACGTGGCATCGCTTGGAAGCTGAAGCTTCTTTTTTTCCACTCGTACGTTGTCTTTTTCATTGTGTTTGACGACCTTTCGGCTGCGATGAAGTTATATGGGTTATTGACCAAGTGTGAGGCCAAGATGGCTGGATATTGGCCAAGTTCTTTTCTTGCGTGTTTATGGACCGAGACAGAGTCGAGGTCCATAAACACGCAAAAAAAGAACGAGGCCAATATCCAGCCATCTTGGCCAAACAAGCTTGGTCAATAAAGGATTTATTATCTGGCTTTCGTGGAAATTTTTCTTGCGGGACACGGCGGGTAGTCCCGCTCGGGTAGCCAATCACAGCGCAGGATTTGATTCATCTTACCAGCTCACGGAGCTAGCCATATAATAAATCTAGTTCTTGACTCGAGTTATCCTCTTCGTGCTCGTCTATCTGTAAAAACTCTAAGAAACCAACTCGAAAGTTTTGGTTATCTGTTTCTGTGTTTTGTTCTTTTTCTTCGTTGGCGTACTTTTAGTTAAAATATGTTTCAAAGTTTTCTTCAAGAGACATTTTGCATGGCGACTAAAACAAACTTTTGAATTTAGCGGGCCGTACAGTAGAGTACGGCCCGCTAAATTGACCAATCACTGCGTGCCTACTAACTGAGAGATATAATAAGAGATATCATTAAGTGATTTTCACAGCTTTCAGGAGCGTTTCTATAATCCAAAAAGAAAATATGTCCTTTTTTTCAGAAAAAAAAATGTAATAAAAAGACTATTAACATTTGAACTATCTTCACTCTATAGTGGTCAATACATCAAAAGTTTGTATTTAAATCATGCAGCCAATGTTTCTGAAAACTATCGTAAATCAAACTTAACATACACTGCGAACTCTTTTCCTCATATCAAGCATTGTTAAAGAGTTAACAAAGGTGAAAATGTACATCAACATACACTGAAGGCTGCAAGTCATATTAAACTTGGCGCCAGGAAAGCCAAGTTCGAGTCTTCACCAACAAGTAGTAGTTGTCGTTAAAGAGGGTTGCAACCACAACTTATTGACACAACGTGGTATCTTTGGCAACCATGCTTACAATCAAACCCAACCTTTACATGGATTCTAGCCTTCGTTTTGAGTTGCTATCTTTTGAGAGTAATATTAAGTTTCTTGGTAGACACAAGTTAGAAAGAGTCTGGAGTACTTTACAAGGTTGTAAGCTGAATTAACTAATGTGAGAGGAGTGAAGCAAGCACCCACCATTTGATGATCCTGTTGTGTGGTCAAATGATGGACCAGTTCCTATACTTGCTGTGTAACCATTAGCTCGTGTCCAGTCAAAGTTATCACCATGGACATTCTTCCAGCCACAAAGATTAGGGTCCTCAAATGAACACTGAAGTTGTGGTGGACATTGTCCATCCTGCATGGATATGTCATCAAGAGCAATGTCGCCAGCCCAACTGAGGCCACGACGGCCTTCAAAGACCACCTGTTGAGAAAGGTACAGCATTTCTAGTTTCTGCTTTGATTTTGACTGATCTCAAACTCCACCTAACGTAAGTAATGAAATTGCTGTGATAAAGTAGCAAATAAAACCTAGAGTTTAATCCTGGATTTGTCTTAATTGGCTTTTGAACAACCTGGCCAAGGTCTGAAATCATGGCGTCTGGATGCCATTTAAGTGACAAGCTAACCATAACGTTGTCATGCTTGCCCCATAAGCAACAAGACTAAACCTAAAAACACAAACCGTCACTGAAATGTTACAAAACTACATCAAAATTCCCACAAATCCTGGGTTAACTTAATTGTGTTTTCAATGACTGTACCCAGGTCATAATTCTCTTATCTGCATCCTTTGGTGAAAGAATTAACTCAGAATGACACAACCACCCTGTACCTGCCTTAAGTTCTGACATGTAGGCTACTTGGCCAGAAAGTGAATTAGCTACTTTGTATCAAATCAAGCAATGATTTCTCAAACAACCCATGTCACTGAGGTTACCGTAACACAAAAAGACAATTGTTCTTTTACCTTGAATTTCGAGGAGACAGTAAGAGAGACAGTTGCATGCTTCCACTTGTTTCCATGGGTTCCGCTTCTTGACCAGACCGGCGATCCAAGCTGTTGGTTTATCTTAGTGTACACATTCAGGGTGTCAACATGCGGGCCATACATGTGATACCAAAACTGCAAGCACTTCTGTTGAGTAGCAGGGACTGATGCGCTTTCAATACGTGCTGTATCGTTAGCCTTTCGAGGAAATGAAGTCTCAATGTAGACGTAGAATCCAGCAGAGCCACCGGTGGTGTGGTCAGTAGCAGGCCCGGTATTTCGAGAAGGTGTCTTTCCTTGGGCTCGAGTCCAGTTGAATTTATCATCTAGTGCCTGGGTCCAGGAGCACCAATCACTTTCAAATGTGCAGTCATAGATGGAAGGAGCTAACCAATTGAGAAAATAATATCGCATCAGTATGCATGTATGAGACTTTCATCTCTCGTTTTTATCAAGGAAAGTACATGTAGTTTTCTTTTCCCTTCAGGATTGTTTCAAGGTTAAATGGTTAAAAAAAAAAGCCATTGTTCCGGTCCATAAGAGTAAACTGATGTTTTACACATGTTTTAAGAAATGCCATGACGATCGCATTAATGTCAAATCTCGTGGTATCAAGATGCGCAAGAAAACCACATTGAATGAGATTCATAGCTGCAAGTATGTGGAGAGAATGGGGCTTTTCACACAAACACTGTCTCCCCTCATAAACCTTCTCTATCATAAACCCTGACCAGTACGTTGCAATCTTACTTAAAGAAAATAGCCTCGGAAAACAGAGTGAGAGACCTTTTCTGCAGGCTGGAGTTGTTATGCTTGATGTAACTGTGGCATTGTGAACAAAACATGCAAAGGGAAGGTTATACATAGTACATAGTACCATTAAAAATTGTTTACCTGCTGTTGGTACTGTGGTGGGCGAGGTAGTAGACACTGCTGGAGTGGTCCAAGGATTATTTGGCTGAGCACTTGATGGCAGGACATTACAGCTACCTACTGTGAACTGCACATCATCAATGGCAATATCACCAGTGTAACCTTGACTCTTGATACCTTCAAAGATAACCTACACACCAAGAGGAGAAAACAAGAATTTTTTTATTACTTTGTTGTGTTTGATTTATAGTATTAGTTTGTTCCTCATGATTGTTTTCTTCATTATCTCTGAAAAGCCTCTCAAGAGATCAGCAAATTTTTCGACTTCAACTCTACCCCACACAGACATGTAGCTCTTGCAGAATCAAACACGCTACTGACCTGATAAACACCCTTGCTGCTAACAGGAGCTTGCCCGAAGCGCCACTGGTTCTTTTGATCTCCAGATAAACTCCAGATCTTTCCAGACGTACCATTACTGCTCATCCAAATATTCAATGTTCCAATGGCGCTTCCATACATATGATACCAGAACTTTAAACAACGCCCTGATGATCCTGTTGGCTGGAACTCTTCTGACTCCAGCCGTGCTTTATCATTTGGTTTAACTGGACTTGATGTTTCAATGAACATGTAATATCCTGTCAGAGGTGAAATCAAGAGGTATGGTTAAAACACCTGAGCCAGAGATTACCCTTGTTTCCATAAATAAATAAATTAATTAATTAATTAATTAATAAAGTGCTTAGCACTGCTGTGCTAATTGTGGACACTGCAGCAAGCAAACAAATATTGTAAATTAAACAGAAACTTGTTAAAAATCCCAACTAGCGGGAGGCTGACCAGTTGGCTATTTACAAAACGTGGAGGAGTTGTATAGGCAGCGTGGCTGAGTGGTCAGCATGTTGGACTCGCAATCCACCAAAGATGAGCATAAAAATAATACTAATTTCAATTTATATAATTCTAAGATTAACACCAAAAGACATACCACCTACCCAACCATCGTCAGTTTGCTTCTTGCAGTAAGGTACTGCAGTAACCAATGCGAATAAATTGATCAATTTTGTTCAATGACTTTTTAAATGAGTCACTTACCTCCAGAAGAATTGGTTGTGTGATCGGTAGAGGGACCAGTTTTGAGACTTGTCGTTGAACCACTCGCACGCAGCCAATCAAAGTCATCTCCTTGGAGAACATTGACCCAAGTGCACATGCCAGTCTCAAAGTTGCAATCACCTGGAGGCGGGCAAGTGTTATCTAATAACACAACGTCATCAATGGCTATGTCGCCTTGGTAACTGGTTCCTCTTATTCCTTCAAATACTAACTGATAATCCGAAGTTTGAGTTAAAGACACCTATCAACAGAATCGAAGACTGTGATTACTGACAGATGAACATTTAACCAACTTTAACACTTTTTGCTCCCCAAAAGTAATTCTACCCCAATACAACTAGCAAGATGACCCAAAGTGAAAGCACTCTGCATGTAACGGAAGGCTACTTTAAGTGCAGGGCATGTTAGGGTTTAAGTAAGTGTACAGTTGGCCTGACAAGTTTAAAAAATATCCATTAGTGAGCATTCAGTACAGTTCAAATATATGCAAACAAATGCACTTCCTCTACCTGAGCCACTCTCCAACGGTTTCCATGGTCTCCACTTCTAGACCACTGTAAAAAGTAGGTGGGTCTGCCTTGAACCAAGCGTTTCACGCGAACATTTAGAGTTCCAATGTGTCTTCCATACATGTGGTACCAAAACTGCAGGCATTTCCCAGGAGTTGCAGGATACTTGGGACTCAATAGTTGTGCCTTGTCACCTGGTTTTCTTGGAAGCGAGGTCTCAATAAACATGTAGTATCCCTTCGCTGTTCCAAAGGTGTGGTCAAATGTTGGGCCAGTTCCTGTGCTTGATGTAGACCCACTCTGCCGTGTCCAGTCAAAGTCATCGACACTATGGAGAAACAAACCATAATTTCATGGTTCAGGTCAGGCTCGGTTTTCGTCACTCACTCAAGCCCAGTCTATGTTCCTTCCCGACAGTTCAAAGGATGAGGGCAGGCTCCTTTCTAAAACTGCAACTAGTAATCCAGCCTAAGCTCAGGCAGGATTTTGATTCATCTTGGAAGATTGTTTTTTCAAACACTAATAATTCATTTAACTCAAACAAAAGAAACATAACCATGGCAGTGGTTGAATAGCTAGCACAGATTTAAGCAATTTTTTTTTATCCTCTTACTCCTTAGTCACATAACATAGGTCAAACACTTGTTAAAAATAGAGTTTCATGACAATTCCACAACCTCCAATTTCCTAAATATACTCCAATGCGCATTATATACAAGTCTAAAGGTGTGATGAAGCATGGTGTCTAGTGTTTGAAGTACTGCTTGCCACATGCAATGTGTAATTAAGTACCTCTTTTCATTGGTCCATCCACACATGTTAATATCTTCAAATGCGCACTCTTTAAGCGGAGGGCAGAAGCCATCTTTGATAACGATATCATCCAATGCAATGTCTCCATGGTAACCCTTGCCACGAACTCCCTCAAAAACAACCTTGACACAGAGATCAATCACAGTTTTGATTTAATAAGAAAGATTTTTCCTCTTCAACCCCTTAGTATTGGATTCTCATTTAAGTCCTGTTGTGAAGCCTACATGCAATGTTTCTTCCCGCTGACAGATGCTGATAACCAAACTATATTCCTTTCTGAGGTTTGGCCAATCACAGCTTTGCTCATATGATCTTGAGTCAGTTCAAAATTCAAAGTCTTGTCATGATCTCAGCATTACTAATGTCAGTCAGATCTCCATGTTGCTGCCTATTAAATGTGATGCTCACCAGATATTGGGAGAGAAGTTTTCCCAAAATAAAAATACAGTTGTTTGGCATTGTTGTATATAAACTAAATATGAGGCTGAGGGCTCTTAAAAGTGTCAGATATTAGCTGGTTTGCTAAACGTTTCGGGCTTAGCCCTTTTTCAGTAGATGAAATTGTTGTACATAAAGGATTACTTTCATGGTTCTGACAGGCAGCCATTACTGAAAAAGTTACTGTACATACATGTAAAGAGCCGACTCCCTTGTAGGGCATTTAGCTCACCTGATAGGATAGCACCATCCTCAAAAACACTTGGCCGTACTTCCACTTATCTGCTTGATTTCCTTTTCTCTGCCAAACAACTGATCCGAGTGAACCTCCAGACTTTGTGTAGACACTCAGTGTATCAATATCAAAACCAAACATGTGATACCAAAATGAAACGCATGTACCAGGTCTTGTGTTGGGTGGAATTAGAGCACTAATAAGTCGAGCTGTATCATTCTGCTGCCGAGGGTATGAAGCTTCGATATAGGCATAGGTGCCATTTACTATATAAGAACAGAAAAACAATTATTAATTAATAACACAACCACTTTTAATGCACTTCAGGAAAGGGAAATGGTAACACCAGCAACAAATCTTGATCAATTTTCCTTTTCACAGTACATTGCATGGACTCATTTCATTTCATTTCCACAGTTCGCTTTTTACACAGTGCACAGTTAATCTACAAATCTAAACCAATCTAGGCTAAAAATATGTGGTTGTAAAAAATAATGGGGCAAATGCAGGATGCATTCTATCGTCTTAGTGGAATGCTAGGCCATTTAGAGGAACCCCCACTCCCCTACCCCATGCAAATTTTGCCACTGCACCTGAACAGCATGCTGGTACCCTGCATAATGGAGAGAAGCACTGTGAGGGTTACATGTCTCATTCAAGCAAACAACACAGTGATCCCAGGCATGGCTCTAACCCAGTCCACTTGACCCAGTGTTCAGTGCACAGATGTACCAAGTAAGCCATGGAATAAGCACAAGGATGATTATGAGGAGAGATTTGGAATGTACCTGTTTTTAAAGTGTGATCAGTAGTTGGTCCAGTGGCTGTTGACGAAGTTCTCCCATGATGTCTCGTCCAGTTGAATGTGTCACTTGAATCTTGAGTCCATGAACAGAAGTCAATTTCAAAATCGCAATCAAATTTCCCTTTGGGTGGTGCTGTGGGGGTTGCCGTGCTAATTGGTGTGGTTGGGGGAAGAGTGGGTACTGCATTGTGTGGAAGAACTACACAGGCACCAACTGTTAATGCGATGTCATCTATGGCTATATCACCCTGGTAACTCGTTCCTCTGATGCCTTCAAATACAATCTGACACACACAAAAAAAAGACATAATCTGTAAGTCAGTACAGAATAGCAGCTTGTGTGTCACTTTCTTATGTGTGAGATTGGGTTTTACTTTTGATTTGCACAACCATCCTAAATTTTCTCTGCAATCTTTGTAGATATTTGCAAACATTTTGAATTCTTCTTCATCAATCTGAAAAGGAAAACGCGGCACTGCACATGAAGAACAACCAAACGCACTTCTACCACAACCATAGTGCAAGCCACAAAAGATTTCCAACACAATTGCTTAACAGTTACATCCAGTCAAACAATTTACACATAAACACTGTCTGGCTGAAACTCTTAAGCCATCTGAATCTTAGAAACATTGATTTATGTGGTTTATCTTAATCACCCCTTGGCATGTATACTTCAGTAGGCTATCAAATCTCAACTTGCTCTGCAAAAAACAACTTGTTTCAGGAGGACTGTCACAACAGAGAGAACTGATTTCTTATAACATGTTTTACTTGATTATATTGGTGGTGCATGCACCAGTGTGGTTGTTAGGACGTACCACAGTACAAGTGCTATATTGGAGAATATTGGCTTATTTCTTATGGTTCAACCAGGGCCAATGTCCTATGATACATTGTACATGTAGATTAATCAGAGCCAAGATTCTCCTAATGATCCAGACTGAGGTTGGCTCAGAAGATATCTATTACACAGCTTAATTCAAGCTGTAATTCAGTACCCATACAAAAATTATTGAACTGGCAATTATAAGCAGGTGATGTTAGTTATTTGCCCTCTCAGACATCTTAGTCATGTCATACCAGTAATTATTTGACCTATCACAGTCTTACCTGATAGTCACTTTTGGTACTTGTGACTGGAGCTTGCCCAAAATTCCATTTATTTTGTTGGTTCCCAGATAGTGTCCACACAATATCCTCAGAACGATTACCTGCACCAGTCTTGATTAAAACATTAAGAGTACCTATCGATGCTCCATACATGTGGTACCAAAACTTGATACAAGATCCACGTAAACTTGTCGCTGTAAAGCGTTCGCTATACAGTCTGGCTTTATCACCTGGTCTTCTCGGAGCAGATGTCTCTATAAACATGTATTTACCAATACCAAGTCCTGCAAAGGAGAATTTCAGTACAATTAAGCAACATCTCACAGCTTAAATATTGATTTTGTGCTAAATCATTACGTCTCAAATCACGGACGTGTCTTTTCATTAAACCTTTGTATGCCCGCCTGTCTCATGGCTAATCTTTAAAATAAATAAATAAAATAAACTTGTTCTGGTATACATGTGCATACATGTGTCTTGCCCTCCAATAGCGGCTTTGTTTTCCAAAACGGAAGTGATATAAACTGTTCTAGACATGGCCTAATGCTCCACTCACGAAGGAGCGAAGAGGATGAGTGAGTGAGTGAGACATGGCCTAAACATTACATTGATCATGCATCATTGTTACATTATATCTATGGACAAATTAATGGTCAAGGCATCTATTCAGTATAATGAATTGAAAGATCATCCTGTAAGAAAGCATGAAAAACAAACCAAGTTCTTTAATCTGAGCAGGGCAAGAAGGTACTGTCTTGCCCCCTATAGACCATAATTATACTAAATTCTTTATTGACCAGGCTTGTTCAGTCAAGATGGCTAGATACTGGTCTTGACTTTTTTTGCATGCTTACAGACCTCCAATACCTTTTTAACCAGCCATCTTGAGCTAACACTTGGTCAATAACCCTTGTGAATCAAACTTTACATTTAAAAGAAATCCAAGCAAACATTACTAATAGTTCTTTATAGCACTCCCGCCAAGTGCAGCCCCAAAACTACATGTATAGGAACAGAACCACATGCATGCATAGAAATAGAAAACCATTCAACTCCTTTTTCATGGTCAACATTGCAAGTGACATGGATCGCAGGCATGGGCGCCCTAAGATGAAAAGCAATGACGTCACACAACATGGTGGCCATACTCCAGCGAATTGATTGATCAAGTCTTACAGCCTTGGATTACTGTGTACATCTTTGATACTGGGCATCCATGTAAGCTATCCGCTGACCAGTATCTCTGGCTCAGGTTTTTTTTAAGTTTAATACTGACCAAAAACTGGTTTTTGATTGGATCGCAGGCTCGAGTTAGGTTAATTTACTGTAATAGGAGCTCTGCTTTTAGGCTTGGCTAAATCTATTATAATGTATTATCTTAGGAACTGAGAACACGGACAATGTAGTTAGTAAGAGTATGTCACAAACCTGTGGTGTGATCAACAGAAGGCCCTGTATAGGCTGACTGCGTTCCACCACTACCAACTAACCAATCAAACGTGTCCTCTCTATCCGCATTGGTCCATGTACACCAGTCATCTTTCTCAAAGTCGCAATAGCCTGGCTGATTACAAGGCCCATCCATCAGCTTAAAGTCATCAATGGCTATGTCCCCGGTATAGCTTGCTCCACGCACACCCTCAAATAACACCTGTCAAACAAATAAAATATTTTGTTTAATTTCAAATGTTAGAGCTAAAATGGATTATAAATATTGCACATGTAGTTCAACTTTTCCTCTTCAACATGTTTGAAACAAATATTTCCAACTTATGCATTATAGGAGCAAGTCTTCCCACAATGCATTTAAAAGCACTTGAAAACATAGTATGACATTTTCTTTTCAAAGAATGCACACCCATGGTACACTGGAAAGGACTACTAACATGTTTGGGAGAAGAGTGTCTGTCAGTGGATAAAACTAAGGCATAAGTTCCTTTAGAAACTGTTGGGTTGTGTCAGTGTGCAAGTGAAATACTTTGCTATGTATGTAATATTAACCTGAAATTGATTAAGACAAAGTTAAATTGCTGTTAGTAGTGAATTAATAAAGTTGACATTTTGAGCATTAGCCAGAGCAAAGAGAACCCCTCACCTGTCAGTTGTCACCTGTCACCCCCACCTATCACTCCTCACTCCTCATTTCACATCCCTCACCCCTGTTTTAGACTTGCCCCTCTGATCTGAGCACCGCTATTGATTTCAGATCAAGAGCTCCTGGACCTGCTGGGATCACTGAGTTGCATTGTTGGGAAGTCATCCCCAGACCTCTTTGGGTCACTGTTTCCTCCCTCTTGCATTTTTATATGGGTTTAACCATGTTGTGTCAAACAGTGTCTCCTGTCAGGGTTAAATGTGGCTAAATATGATTTAGGCAAAGTTAGACTCGAACCAATGCAGTCAGCGGTTCCCCCTTTTACAGTACGTGACTTGCGGGGCGGCCCTTTGGAGATTTGCAGGGCTGTTGTCTCACATTGCATTGCACGTATTGTGATCCCAGATCATTTGCTTTGTACTTTGACGAATCTTTGCGGATTCTTGCCCCTTCCCATCCCTCCCTCTTGGTTGCTGGTCTCTAGGTAGGTATTGGTCAGGTAAGTTGTTTCCACTGATTCAATCAGTGTGATGGTGCCAGTTAGCGGCCACTTTTGGGGGTTGGTTCCCGCTTCCAGGGTTGCCATGGATACCTCCCCTTCCGCGTACGGCTTCCGCTCCCCGCTAACCTTTCAGGCACCAGTTCCCAAGCTCACCTATTTGTGATGAGTTTAATGTATCACAATAACATGGATACACTAAAGTGAAGAATGCTTCCAAGACCCTTTTCCAAAACCAACAAAATCTTAACATGTACAGTGAGTAAAAGTGAAGAATGATCATCGCAGTAAATTTAAGCAATTGGAAAGAAGAAGCCTGAAAAAATCAGGGTCCCAACGGGATTTGAACCCATGACCTCCGTGATACCGGTGCTATGCTCCACCAACTGAGCTATGAAGCCCCACAGTGGGAGCGAGGTCAATTAACTGAGTTCATATCTTCCTGTGAGGAGTGCAGAAATGATGTGAAGTGTATATGAAATAATTCATATTTGAACAGCGGTTGTAGATGAAAGTGAAGAAGATCATCGCAGTAAATTTTCCAATTTAAGCAATTGGAAAGAAGAAGCCTGAAAAAAATCAGGGCTTCAACGGGATTTGAACCCGTGCCTCCGCATTACCGGTGCAATGCTCTTCCAACTGAGCTATGAAGCCACACATTGGGAGCGAGGTCAATTAATTGAGTTCATATCTTCCCATGAGGAGTGAAATGATGTGAAGTATACATGAAATAATTCATATTTGAACTGCAGTTGTAGATGAAAGTGAAGAATGATCATCACAGTGAATTTTCCAATTTAAGCAATTTACTGCAATGATCATTCTTCACTTTCATCTACAACCACAGTTCAAATATCAATTATTTCATATATGCTTCACATCATGTACAGTGAGTGTTTTGTTCCCGAATGCTCCAGTAAGTTAGGTAAAGTATGTCAAGTTATGTCCTTCACTGGTTGTTTAGTAAAAATATTGCAAAATATCCATTTTGCGACTCAGTTTCACCCGTTCAACTTACATTAACATAGCTGTTTTGTGTGATAGAAACTTGAGCAATGTACCACTGATTCCCTTGATTCTTCTGTCGTGACCAAGTAGGGATGCTTGGAACAGTTCTAGTTGTCATAAGGTACACATTCAACTTGCCAATGCTGCTCCCATACATGTGGTACCAGAACTGAAAACACTTTCCAGCTTGAGGAGAGATTTTTGGACCAATAAGCCAGGCTTTCGAGTCTTTAGCCCAGATTGATGATGTCTCAATGAAAAGGTAATGCCCTGTTGAAATAGCAGCAATATCAAACAAATTAGCAGTTTTCAGTGTACAGAAAGAAGCTAAAGGAGAGCCACAGATAGTAGGCAAATACAAGAAGTTGCAAATGTTTAGGTGGGTAGAAACTCTCCCAGGGTCTCATGTGAAAGGATTAATACCCTCTGATAGAAAAATAAAGAAAACAACACAAACAGTACCTCTAGCCCCACCTACAGATGCTTATGCCTGTGAGTATCACAACTTTTTGGCACCAGCATAACCTACAGTTTGGCAATTATTTTGAAAGTCTAGCAGCTCTCACAAGCTTGTAGTTCTATTTGTCATCGTTTCCAAAAAAATACCATGTTTACTGTGTGTCAGAAAAATAAACCACAGCTAGAAAGAATCCAGAGTTTGCTTTTTCTGGAGGTGAGAAGTGATTTGGGCTGCCTGTGTACAACCCTGCTACCAACAACAATAACAGTTCTCATTTCTATACTTTGCAAACACACTGTTAAATCAATTGATTCACCAGTCCACCAGATCTCACATTTTCTACTGCAACTCTTTTTAAAAAATGTAACCCCTAAAAATTGATTGAAATTCTTGCACTGAAATAAATCATAGTATAGACAAGATGAGAAGCTTTGAAATATGATGTAATGTCATTCTAAGCAGTAGTACAACTCCATAGCTTTGAACAGCTTTGCATGCATAGCCTTATTTACTATACCATAAAGCCAGTACTTTAATGGCGGCTGGTGGTTTTTCTTCTTTTTTATCTCTAGGAGACATGTCAGATAAAGCACTTCTTTCTCAACAATTGTGTTTCAACACTTACCTCTTTTATCCCCCAGAGTGTGATCATTGGATGGTCCTGTGTTGATCGACGATGTTGCACTCTGCCCAAGACGCCAATCAAAGTTATCACCAGGATACTGCTTCCAGCCACAAAACTGCAACTGAGATATGGGACTCTCAAAGTCACAGTTTGCTGTTGCTGGGCACTGGCCCTCACTGAGTTTAATGTCATCTAAAGCGATGTCTCCTTGGTAACTCACACCCCTTACACCCTCAAAGACAATCTGGTATGGGCTTTTGTTTGATAACAGTATTCGACCATTCCACCATTGATTGCCTTGTGTACCGGATTTGGACCAAACAGGCCCAAGAAACTGTGCACCAACTTTGGTGTAGATGTTGAGCTGTCCTATGTGGGGTCCGTACATGTGGTACCAAAATGAGAGGCATTTGGGCTGAGATGGATTCGACGCAATGGCAGGTGAATGGATTCTTGCAGTGTCATTGGGCTGTCTTGGAAATGATGCCTCTATAAAAATATACCATCCACGAGCTGTGAAGAAAGATGCAAATTGGTTATCAATACTAGCCCTTATGATGTACAACACGGCAGTAACTTTTGAATGCCATCAACCATCATTTGTTACCAACTTCATTACAAATTTTTGTATAAGGTGGCATGTTACATGTGAATGCAATAAAATATCCACTTCTCTTGAAAAACTTATTGTTCAATATGTTCCTCACAAAATTCAGCTGCAGTTAACTACATTGACACAACTTGACATAACATGTTATGACATGCTCAAAACCAATATTTTGTTGAAGTATAAAGCTTACAGCTAACACTCATACCAGCTTGTTTGCCATATCACTGTACTTATTAACTGGTGAATAAAAGCAACATCAAGAACATGACAGAAATAATCTCTATGTAGCTTACTTGGTTGCCACCTGAATTTCTGGTTGTCTGTACCACAAGTTGATGACAAGACAATTTTGTTGTTGTTTGTTGCAGATCCTTTGCTTGGCATGACACACCACCCTGTTGGAATATGTTTCAGAGAACCACCAGCTGTAAACGTCCACTTTTCGGTGCAAGAGTTCATTAACACAAGGTCATTTGCATTAGCTCCAGATCCTTTCCTCTGGCTCACACACATATTAAACTTGGTCCATTTTAAATAGCCATCAGAAGTGAGCTGGAATTCTAAACGATTCTCACCACATCCATCATATGTCACTATTATGGTGCCTTCCTTGGGTTTAGAAAAGCCACCTAAGTAAATGTGTAAACACCTTGCAGATAACATGTGCTGAAGCGAGCCTGGACCATTGGCGCGGACTACACCTTGCTGTTTGGTATGATCCATTGTCGGGCCAGTGCCACCAGAGTATGTCCCGCCTTGATGACGTGTCCAGTTGAAAACGTCTGTTATATGCTCTTGAGTGTAGTTACACAAGCCTTTTTCAAAGTCACAGTTGTAGAGGGAGGGTGGTATAGGGGGTGGAAGAGTGAATGGCGTTGTTACCACAGGAGTAGTTGAGAGTGGGTTGGGATCAGCATTAGCTGGCAGTGTTGGGCAACTGCCATCTTTTATTAAAATGTCATCAATAGCAATATCACCACGGTAACTATTGCCACGTATTCCTTCAAATACAATCCAGTAGCTAATGCTGGGAATCTTGCTAAGTGCAACTCTTCCTTCTAACCATTGGTTTCCCTGTTGACCACTTAAGCTCCAAATAATTTTTTCAGACTTATTTCCAGGTGCTGTCTTCTGCAGGACATTGAGGGTGCCTATGTCTGCACCAAACATGTGATACCAAAAATGGAGACACTTGCCTTTGACAGGAACAGCGGTGAATGATTGACTGATGAATCTTGCCTTCTCATTGGGTCGCCTGGGTGATGATGCCTCAATAAACATGTATGTTCCATTGGCTAAGCCTGTGGTATGATCAGTAGGTGGTCCAGTAGTGTATGAAGTTGTGTTACCTTTGCCTTGCAACCAGTCAAAGTCATCTTCTTTCCGGGTGTTTCGCCAGGTGCAGGTTCCACTCTCAAAGTCACAATTTCCTTAAAATCAAACCAAGGATGAGATATCTCAGAGCTATTGAATAGATCAGGCTTTGTTTTATCTTCTGCAACTTGGACAGGGGGGGGGGGGGGGGCAGTTTCCCTCCCCCTCCATAACCACAAGCCAGGATATAAGAGAAATGACGAAACTTTGTGGTCGTGATATGTTTAAGGCTATAAAATACATAAAAACATATCCTTTGAGGAAACATGAGATGGTGACATCAAATCAAGCCACCCTTAATCACATGTAATTAATTTGGTGAAGATCTATCTTTGGCTGGGTGGTCCATTGTTTCTGTTGGATTATTAACCTGGCTCTTAACTTGAATATAAAAAAAAATGGTTGTCCAGTTTTGGTCAACTCAGATGATAAGAAACCTTCAAATAAGAGCACTGACAACTTGGTCACAGTTCTCTTTCAACTCTTGGAAAAGTGGGTAAAAGATACATACACTTACAAACAAGGGAATGCTATCAATATTTTCCAATACCATCTCAGATCTCAATGTACATACCTGGAGCGGCACATCTTCCATCGAATATTTGAACATCATCAATGGCTATATCTCCTGTGCTGCCGCCAACGGTTGCTTCAAAAGAAAGCCTAAAGGCCTGCAAAGGGCTCCAAACACTTACTTGGGCAGCAAGCCACTCATCTCCTTGGTTACGAGATTGTGACCAAATGCGAACACCAACAGAAGACCCTGTTTTCTTGTACAACTTGAAACTACCCACTGCCGAGCCATACATGTGATACCAGAACTCAAAACATTTACCACTGGTCTTTGGCATCAGGGGAGTCAATAGTCTGGCCTTGTCTCCACGCTTTCTTGAAGAAGCATCAACGTACATGTAAAAGCCTAGATGTTAACAAATGAAATTCAGGACTTAAGGAAATCCCACCATGATTTTAAAGGTCTCTAATGATGATCAACAGGTTACTACTTCCCTGTAACTGATCCTCCAAAGTATAGTTAACCATATTAAACTATTAAGAACCCTAAGAACATATCCACTTAGAGGCAGAATGGAGGATCTGAATTAGGGACATCCTGACCAGTACAGCACCCTAACGACACCCACAAAGGTGTTGTATAACCTTAAGATAAAAACTGGGAATTTCAGTGGCAGAACTGTTGTCTGTTGGCTACACATGCCATGTAAGAGTCGTAAGTACCCTGCTCAAACATACCTGCAGCTGATCCCAGTGTATGATCCGCAGCTGGACCTGTGTTCGGAGTTATTGTAGCCCCACTGCCACGAATCCAGTCAAACTTTTTCGAATCACTTGTATCTTGTGTGTAGCCACAAATACTACTGTCTTGAAAGGTACATGTTGCTGCAACATGGAGAAGATAAAAGGTTGTGGAAATCACTCTGTTTAAGTTTTAGTAATAAAAGCACTGCATAGTTGAACCCCTCAATGATGAACACCCTATAGTAGAATTGGCCATTACATAACTGAGGTTTAATTTCAATATAAGTGAGTGTCATCAATGTAAAGATAAGGCCTTTAATACTGAAAGGTTTTAGTTTACATGAATACGTACTTGAATCAACTTTGCAGGGTCCTGATGTCATTGAAATATCATCCAATGCAATGTCACCTTGGTAACTCTTTCCCACCGAACCTGACATCACAATCTGAAACATGGCACAAGGTTAAATTCTGTTCTAGTCCTAGCAATTAGAGACCCCAACAGTGCTTAGGATTGGACAAGACAAACACTAGTTCATAACTGATTCCCTGGCTTCTCACGGGAGACCAAGAAAATGATGTGGAGCATGAGCCACAAGCAAATGATTCCACAGTTTTTTTTTAGGTTTCCCACAATTTCACCAGTGTTTCTAAAGCTTGATAAGAACACAGGGAAAATGTTCTCAATTTCTCTTAAGAAATGCTGGGAGAACAAGAAGAACATGTCACTAACTACTTACCTGGAAATGAGTCCTGCTGTTTACAGTGACCAACGCGTGGAGCCATTTGTCAGCATGTGTCCCTTGTTTTGACCACAACTTTGTATCATGAACACCTCCTGTCCTAACATAGACACTGAGGGTGTTGATGTCTGCTCCATACATGTGATACCAAAATGACAGACACTTTCCCTTACTTGCGGTGGTTCCAGGAATACTTGTGCTGATTAGTCTTGCAGTGTCATTTGGCTTTCTTGGGTAGGATGCTTCGATGTAAATATACCAACCTTTATCTGTCAAACCACACAGATAGAGTTAAGTAGTCCAATTCTAGGATTTTAAACTAATAGTCAATTTTATGACAATGATGACAAATTTGTTTATATTTGAACATTTTATGACGTGTGAATATTGTAAATATAGATCAGGTTCATATACATGTAAGCTAGGTCAGTAGTTTTTAATTTTTACTTATTATTACATTGTTGTTAGGTCTTTCTTTTATTTTATACACGACCCCACAAGCTTTTAGCTTTAAAACTCATTGTGTTGAAATAAAGGCTATCCATCTGCTTATCTATCTAGTAGTGAAAGATTATTAACTATTACTCAGCTTGTTTTTTTTTATATATTGGTAATTTATTCTGAGCAGTGATTTGCCCAATCAATTTGATAATAATTAGTATAATATTCTACTGTATATTTTGTGGGAACTAAATGGTTGCTGGTTGTTGTTGTTGTTGTTGTTAAATAAAAACTAGTGAAAAGAACAATGTTTTGCCTTCCTTGTGACAGCATTATGTCAAGTTAAAGATGTCAGTTTCAAGTGGGTTGAAGTACTGTTGTTGAGTTGTTGTCATTGTTGTTGATGTTGTTGTTATTGTTGTTGTTGTGTGATCAACTCCTGCTTTGTGTTTGAAAATAAAAGGCTTTGCAACCTGTGAAAACTCTTATTTATAGATCATTTTCACTGGTCACACAATAAAATGAATAAATAAATCCAAAATCAAAAACCATTCAGTGGATTAAGTCAAGAATTGTAATGTCACAGGTGATAAATGAAGAACACACTTCTCCAAGTTTTGGGTCTGTGCATTTACCCAAACTACAGATATTCATTGAAGTGATTTACAGATCCCAGTATGTAGCTTTATGTCATGCACTGCCATGAAACTCTGAAATTTAAAATGCACTGGTTTCAAGATGAAGCATGCTATTGAGCTGAGTTGTAAACAGTTGTAAATTCAGCACCTCTTATGCCTGATGAGGATAAAACTATTTTGAGTAGTTTTTTTTTCCTAAGTACTATTTTGAGTAGTTTTTTTGCTTATTTAAGTTTAATTCATTTTTTTGGTACATGATAATCTATGTATTAAGAAAAATAAAATGGTTGTTGTTGTGTTGTTGGTGATAAAAACTTAAGTGGCTCGTTAGTTAACATGACATCACATACTTTTATGTTGCAAAAGCAATGCAAAATTCAAACTCTCAGACTTTGTCAGTAGTTCCTCTTTTTTTTTCACACATATTGGGCACCCCCTAATTTAATCATTTTAGAGTCGACAGAATAACTAAAAGATAGGTCTGCACATAGTCTAGAAAAATAGCATCAGATTTGTATTTTTCAATTTTGGAGAAACTAAGATAGCAGATGTGCAAAAGTGTGTTTTCGAGCCAATCCAGAGCATTACAAGTCATGAGGGTTGAGGTTTAGTTAAACTTACTAGTTCCTGTGGTGTGATCCACAGACGGTCCGGTGCTTGATGAAGCTGTTGCACCCAACTTTCGTGTCCAGTCAAACTGGTCTGTTGTATCTTGTTTCCAGGTACATATATTTGATTCAAAATTGCAGTTTAGACCAACATTTGCTGCAAATAAATTGGTGAGTAAGTATCAGTAGAAGTAGGAATGTTGGGTGGGATCTTCCTCCAACTGAAGTGACATATTTGATTCCTTGGTTATCTTGCTTTGCTCCAAGAGGCTCACTTATTTGAAAGGCAAGTGGTCACACCCTTTGATACACCCTTTGTTTCAAGTGTGCTCTACAATGACACTGGTAATGCCTAGGCATACACCATTGCCAGAACCAAAAATCAATCAATCAATCAATAAATTTGGGCTGAAGTCCTCAAACACGACAACCCAAGAATTGAGCTTGCTGAATCATATCATCACTATCAAAAATAGTTTAAATTTGTTATTTCTAAAACTTAATGCAACACTGTAGAAGTAACTTACGAATAATGGGAGTTGTAACTACTGGTGCTGTCGTTGAAGGAGCAGTTGTTGGGGCATTTGGATCTGCACTCTGTGGTGTCAGCGGACAATTGATGCCACTAAGAAACTTAAAGTCATCAATGGCTATGTCACCTGTATAACTGGTTCCTCTAACACCCTCAGCAATTATCTGTTACAGACAGATTAAAATATCAGCTATGAAGATCAATTACTTTTACAATAATATTATTATTAAAAAAAATTAAAAAAAAAACCTTTATTTATCCTCTGCAGTGTTTATAGCATAAAGGCTACTGGGGCCAAGCAAACAACTGAAACAAATAATTCAAATTGAACATAACATTGTTAAGAATCCCAACTGGCTGGAGGCAAACCAGTTAGCAATGTACAAGCATAGCCAAGGATTTGAACTTGATGCTACCATGAAACAAATCCAGGTAGTGGTCGGAGCGGGAATCAAACCCAGGACCTCTAGATTGCAAGTCCGATGCGCTGACCACTCGGCCATGCTGCCTCCATAACACAGGTACATTGACTCACATGCTCAAAGTAACAGCTGACTCCATATTGGAGTCAAGCTGTTTTGCGTCATGCAATGTTTACCCTGTAATTAGCTATATTCCCAACAGGCACTTGTCCACTGAGCCACGATCTCCCCTTGTTTCCTGACAGAGTCCAGATTAGTGTTTGAGTTCTGCCAACCTTCTGGTACAGATTGAGTGTGCCAATAGTTCTACCATTCATGTGGTACCAGAAAGTAAAACAGTTTTTGGAAGCTGTGCCGTTGAACTGAGGGCTGACTAGTCTGGCTTTGTCCCCTGTTTTTCTTGGACTTGATGTTTCAATGAAGACATAGAAACCTTAGTGACAACAACAAGAAAACAAATGGAAAATAAATTTAGGATATCACTAAGAATTCTCTATTTTCTTTAATGCAAAATGGTGTAAACAGCTAAGTTAATTTCCCAGCACAGTAAGGAAGACCACTTGCAGTCTTAAGTTTTGAAATAGCTTCAGACTGGAAATTATCATTATCAACCCAACATTTTCATTCAGACTCACTAGACTACTGAGGCTAATTTCATTTGCCCACCTGGCCACTGAACTTCTATTTTCACTTGCCCAAGAGCAAAATGTACTTGCTCTGGGCAATCAGACCTGGCTTTTTCCTGCCCTGTTAACTGCACATAGTGTTCAGATGTAAAAATTCAGACATTGCAGATTTTGAGCTGATTTTAGTTACATGTAGCTCATTACTCTAAGTGATAAGTATATTTATAGACAGCTCTGCATCAAATTCTAGGCTAATTGAAGTACACAGTAAAAACAATTTGTCAAGGAAATAAATAATTTTATGCAATTGTCTGAGATTTTGGATTAAATCTATTTTGCCTCAGCCTACCTGATAGGGAACCCAAGCGATCTCTGTCAGGGCCTGTGAAAGAACTAGGTGTGCCTCCAGATCCACGTATCCAATCAAATTGATCACCGCGCATATTACTCCAAGTGCAGAAGTCAGTCTGGAAATTACAGTCCCCTAAACATAGTAAAATGTAAAGTTTTAATCCATGCTATTCAACCTTTTTACCATTTATTGCAAGACCTTGTAAATTAGGTGATGATGCCAGGATTTGAACCCATAAAGAGCTTTGTGCAGGGTGGAATGACTGAAACACCATGAGAGTGGTAGCCAGGGATAGGGCACAGTGGAAACAGAATGTTATGGCCTTATATGCCTACTGGCACAAAGAGCAGTAAATCTGAAATGTACATAAATCTATTATGACTAACCATGAGTCGCACACGCGCCATTAGCCACTGAAATGTCATCAATAGCAATGTCGCTTCTGGCACCAGTTCCTCGGATTCCCTCAAAAACAACCTATAATAATAAAATAACAGAACATTTTGGCTGCTTGGATTTTGGAGTTCAACCTACCATCAAGCTACGTCACAGTTTGCCTAAATTCTTTAAGTTCTTCGTTTGCAATCTGTGTAAATCTTCCCCATCTTTAACCATCCTTACATTCCTAATTACTGGTCTATTTTACCATATTTGGTATTTTTCTATCTTACTAAACTATAGGTTTTCATCAATTTAAAGGTAATTTTGCACACAGCCAAAATAACTCAAAGTGCAGTGACTGAGTTCCTTTATCTGCAATCTTCTATCCATTTTTTTTTTGGTTCTTACTTTCGGGAGACCACATTTCATTTAAAAGTTTGGTGTTTCTTTTTGTCTTTTCTAACTCTTGTCTGCAATTTTTTGAGATAAATACTATATTTTAAAAGCATTTCAATGTTAAAGAAATTGTAATCTGCCTTTATTGTGCTGTCTTAAGCAAACAGAAAATTTTCACCTATTTCTGCAACATGTTGTACAGTCATGTTACATTGCAAATTTCAAAGGGGCTGAACTACAATTTTCTCACATTTTGATCAGTGTTTATACAAAATTGCTGGTAGATCCACGAAAATGAAACTGTAAACCTACAATTCATTGACTGAACTGTCTTTGGCTAGAATATCAGATGATTTGAAGCACTAACAGTCAGCTTTTTTCCTCACTGAATTTGCATAATGTTTGAGTTTTGTGTTAATTAGAAAATTGTGTCTTAATCGGGGCTCACGGTTTGCTCAGAGAACACAAGAAATGAAAATAATCACTATATCTTGATTAAGGAAGAATTGATGTATACACTGTACATGCATTTAAAGTTGAGAATGTTTTACAGTGATGTAAACTTCTGTGTAGCAAGAAGCTGAAACGTGTAAAATTTCAGATTATCACAAAGTGAAATCTGAGCTTTCAGTGCAATGACCATTTTGCGTGGATTTCTGCCGTTATATTGGATATTTCAAAAACTAAGTAAACTTGATTTCCTTCAGTTATTTACTTAGGCCTTCAAACTGGCAAAGTATGAGCAAAATCAATTTTTCGACTGTGGCCATGATTTCTTTGATTTTCAGTGACAATTACTCTTGATATGGGTGGGCTATTTACACTATATACCTAAACTGTGACTCACTGATTACAACTTGATGGACTTACACTGAATTGAGTTGTGCTATTAAGGGTGACCTGTCCTTTAAGCCAAGTCCTTTGACGACCTTGATCACCTGAAATACTCCAGATAGCACTTCCAATATTATTTCCTGTTTTTTGATAGACATTGAGTGTTCCAAGAGATGAACCATACATCATGTACCAGAAGGTAAGGCAATTGCCAGTGGAGGGCGTCTTAGGGTAAGATTTCATTATTCTGGCATTGTCACCAATATTATGCCCAGATGCTTCAAACAACAAGTAATATCCTACAAGGAAACAAAGAAATCAGCCCTAATTAACAAACACAGAGATGTCTTGAAAAAAAATTAATATTTAATTATATGGGACTTTTATAACAAGTTAACTACATGCAAAATCTTCTTTCTAAAGTTTAAAACTCATCTGGAATCCTGCTGGTGTTCATTAATTTATTATTTGTCTCTTACCCAGACTGGATCCTAGAGTGTGATCTACTAATGGACCAGTCCCAGAGGTCGGTGTTTTGCCCTTGTTGCGAGCCCAGTCAAATTTGTCTGTCTGGTCCTGAGTGAAACCACAGGAATCTTTCTCAAAGTCACACACACCTGAAAAGAAATAGGTGAGCATGTTATAAATATAGTGCACTCGCTATGGACATCACTGTTTACTTCTTGAGCCCTCATTCCAGGACCTGTCAATAGTAAGTAAGTAAGTAAAGGTAAACGTAAAGTCTGCATACGAGCCAAGTGGCCCACCAGGCTGGAGCTTATCCCCGTTTTTGTAGCATGAAGTGACTAGGAGCATTTCTACTCCCCCCTGGATGGGATGCTAGTCCATCGCAGGGTTACCCCCAGCATTAAGTTTGCCGGTACCCATTTAGTACACCTGGGTAGAGAAAGGCACTGTGAGAGTAAAGTGTCTTGCCTACGAACACAACACAATGTCCCCAGCCAGGGCTCGAATCTGGACCGCTTAATCCGTAGACGAGCACACTAACCATGAGGCCACCATGCCTCCCACAAGTAATTAAGTAAAGTCTTTATTTAAGGAATGTAACACATAAAAATAGTATGTACATGTACATACTAATAAACTAGTGGCCCTCTTACAGGACAATAAATGTACTAGAATTAAGATTTGCATGGATAAAAGTTACTAAAAATCTATAAAACTATGAAATAAATGTAACCACACGATGAGATATTTATAAATACTGATTAGACTGTGAAAGGAAAAAAAAATCCAAGGGTGGGGTAGGAAAATGCTTGCAAACCGCTCAAGACTGCTTTCAACAATCACTACAAATTACTGCTCAAGAACTCACAGAACTGGTGGTAAGGTAGTTGCAATGTTCCACATGAGCCTACACTCATGAGATTGACTGCTGACTTGAATACCTTGTTAAGATTGCAGCAGTTAACTTTGTTAAATTGCCATTTAACTAGTAAATGAAACTTTTTCAATCAAAAACAAATTATTTCAACCACAACCTACCCATATACCACAAAGTATTGCAAGAGTTCTACCAGATCTCATCAGTATAGGGAGGGTAATTGATCTATCAGTTAGGGAATGATTCCAAGGACAACTTCAGCCCATTTAATAAAGCTTAGATTTAAGCCCAGCTTCTGAAACAAGTGCACTCAAATTGAAGTTGGTGATTGCATGGAGCATTTTACTTCAGGCTGAAATTCAAGCTCAGTTTGAAATGCTGAGCTGGCAATTTCAGCTCCATTATTTGAGAAAATGCGCTAAGAAACCAAAAGCCCAGGTAACTCAAAGGAGAACTTGAGTTTGTGGAATGATTGTGTTTTCAGTCAAACAAGATATATAGAATACCATCTGCACTCTTACCAAGCTAAAATTCAGCTTGAGCAGAAACTTTTCACATACAGGGCTGTCAATAAGGGCCGTAACCCATAGCACCAGATACAGCTGAAACCTGAAACACCAGTTATGCCTGAGCATGCTTGATGGGTCCTTGATGTTACAAGTGAACTTGCCTGTAGTTGATACAATTCACTCATATAATTTAGAAAGTTTGTTACCGGAGTGAAGACCAAGGCTACAGGTGAATCAAACCTTAATGACAACCCTGATACAGTGTATGTAATTATATCCCCTTTCATTAGCGCTGGCATTCTTCACATTCTTACCAGATGATGCACAGGATCCATCTTTCAGCTCTATATCATCCACAGAAATGTCTCCTCTATAGCTGGATCCTGTGATTCCCTCAAACACCAGCTAAATGAAACAAAGAAAGGAAAATAGTGTGATACGTTGTATAAAACACAAAGCAGAAATGTTCAAGCCACAACCATTTCATAAAATATGATTGATAAGACCAGCTCATATCAGGGTTAACCAAATGGTCTACAACAATGTACAATAACATATTTTTAAACTATACTTATTAAGCTAGCTTGCTATAGCCATACTAAAGAATATTGGCCCTCAGTCATTTACAGATCTCGCTGTGCTTGTTCCATACTGCCACAAACTCAAGCCAATATTCCACAGTACAGCTCTCACATGCAATTAGTAAGAGTTTAGAATTAATTGCTATTTTTATATTTAAAGCAGACCACATTATTTTGAACCTCTCCTTTTTCAAACTAGTTTTCTTTTCCCTTCAGATTTTGAAATAGCTGGGTTCAACTGTAACAAGAGATAAATTTCCGCCAACACTTTAGAAAAATAAAACAAGTTATTGTTAGACCACCAGAAGCAACTTTTCCTCTAAAGAAAATATTTATAACACTTCAGGGGCACTTTTGGCACCTCCCAAATAGGAAAAATTGAAGGTTCCTAAGAATGCCTCATGTCACTTGTTTTTGAGTGCAAAGAAACCACCGCCAAACATAACAAGTGTAATGCAAAAAAAAAAAAAATACAATAAAAATAATACTAGATGTACATATAATTTATTGTCTAATAATATTATTAATCTTTATAAATACCTAGATTAGCCCAGGCTACCTCCGGGTTCACATTGTTGCTATTGCCAAGCTTTTTTAACTTAATGTGTATATATTTCTGTAAAACTGTAAATATGCGAGTCATAATAAAGTTGTAAAGTAAAGTTGATACCCCTCACTTCTTTTTTCATTTTTTTCCCACCTTTCTATTCTGCTTCCTTTTTAAAATAAAAATTCCTAATTTTGTAAATTCATAATCTATTTATTAAATAAATGAAAACATTTGCAATTAGATCTTAATACACCGGCCCACCTAAACTAGCACTTAGCTATCTGCATGGCAGTCTAAATATAAAAATGTAAATTGAACAAAATAAAGATTGTTGTTGATGCTGTTGTTGATGTAGCATAATAATTGGGAGTTTAAGAAAACCACGATGGCAACAGCAACAGGAATGTCGCTAAACAAAAGATTTAATGAGGAAAACAATGGCTGTGCACACGCATTATAATTCTTAGTCCACTTCTTTACCATCCTCAGCAAAATAACAACAAGAAACGGCCAAATTCTGCATTGCCTGGAGAATGTGAACCACGACAGCTAATTTTTTTAATTTTTATTTCAAGTTTATCGCTAAGTCCCAGATTCAGTTTTGTAAAAGTTTTGACAGTAATAAACAAAGCAAATAACTCTGGATTACCACGAGATTCGTAGGTAAAATATAAAATCACTTTTTACTTGACGTTATCCTCGGCGTCGCCGTTGTGGTTACTTAAACTCCATAGTAGATAACAAAAACAGGAGCGCATTTTCACTTTAGGTGTGTTTAAAAATACAATTCCATCTGCCCCAATTTGACCCTTATTGACAATTAATTCTTGTGATTTATACCCGTTTTCTTATTCTCACAAAGTGCAATTTAGTCCCCATAAAAAAAGAAATCTGTACAGTGTGGTTAAAACTTGTCTTTCCAAAATTAATAGCCCAATTCAACATTTTATGCCTGTCTTTCAAGGCCAAAATGATTAACTTGCAAGTTGCCAGGAACACAGTAATCTTAGGTCATGTTCTATTGGGATCAATTGTCTCTCTTTGGTGTTTTTTGTGTTCTGTTGGCAAAAAAAAAAACATTAAATTGGTTTGTTTGGTTGATAAACTTTTTCAACCTTCCTAAAACCAGGTTGCAACAGTTGAAAAAGCATTTGTGCGATTATGATGTGTGATGGTAGCTCACAAAGGACTCTTCCCAGGGGTTACTGCATTTAAACTACAAAAGGTTGGGAAAGTGTTCAATTGAGAAACAACAACTGTATGAACCCGAACCAGTTGCTGTTGAAACAGTTGATCCCAATCGAACACAACCTTACAATGGGAACATTAAGAATTCCAACATAGGAATGCAGTTAAGCCCCTCCATAACCTTGTGTGGTCATGTGAAAACGAGGCAAAAAGAGGGACCTATTATTTTGGTTCTCATCAGAGATATATCATGTATCTCAAATGACTTGAAACGACTCTCTACTAGTAGCTTTAAAAAGTGGTATAAAAATCATCTCCTCAATTGTCAGTCATAGTTTTGAACTTCCAATTATAATTCACTTTGTCGTCACATCTAATATCGTTTTTTGACTTTTCTGAAAGTAATCTTTAATGTGATATTTTCTTCCTGTTTTCATTTCCTCCTTCATTCCTTCCTTTCTTTATTTGTAAATAAGCAGCAGCTAACTCAAGAGCTTTGCTACTTTGGCTGTTGCACACTGACTCAAACTGAACATATAGTTATATAATCTCTATCATTATGTTTTCCATAGTTTCTTTTTTGTCTTTACCTTTCTTTTGTACCTGAATAGAGTGAATAAAGATTGTTGTTCTTGTTGTTTTTGTCTCACATCCTTTATCAAAATGTGATGGTGTTTTTAAGTTATGTTTTCAGACAACTGTAATTTTTTTTTTTTAATTAACTTTAAAATTCATGAGTTTCACATTTCTCTGAAGAGTAGCCAGCACCCTTAAGTCTTGTGGACAGAAATTTTCAAGGGTCACCAGTGCTTAGAGATCAAACACCAAACTTGGGAAAATATCTTGGGTCTTAAATACAAGTTTTTATTCAACAAGCGCCAGTAACACTATAAACATAATCATTAAAGGGTGAACTTTAAAAGTTTGTAAACTTACCAAATATGATTGACTCATTTGAATATCTACACTTGCTTGTTTCCACGCATTGCCCTGTGTTCCATTTTTGGACCAGATCGCAGCTCCTAGAGTAGTCGTGTTGGCATACACATTCAACGTGGCAACATGAGGACCGTACATATGATACCAAAACGTCAGACACTTTGTGCTTTGCTGCGATACAGAGACCATCGGGCTGGAAAGACGTGCAAAATCTCCATTTCTGCGCCTGCTTGCCTCAATGTACACATATCGAGCTAGAAGAAATAGAATTGGAGCTGAAAAGTATTGAAATTACAGGAGCCAGTGCAATTAAAAAACAATTATCATTTGATGCATTTTCCCCTTCCTTTTCACCGGCCAGGAGCTTATCACATGACCTAGTACAAATAATAGTTTGCTCACGCATAATACTGTCTAGATGAGTTTTTTGAAACAAAACGGTTTACAACAACAAAAGAATTCATACAGAGTTTTCCAAAAATGTGCCCCCATTAATTAGTTAAGGCAGATTTGGGATGTTTGACAACCTAATATTTGTTTTTACTCTTTTCTAACCAATTTTGCCACTATGTTTTCTAAATTTTGGCACTCAAGTGTCTTCATATCTGTTTAAAACATATCTTTTTACAAACAGTATTACGTAGAATTAACTGTATTCTTTGTGCTCCAACTGTAATATCATTTGAAACAGGTCCAGCCTGTTTTGCAATAGTACGCAAGTAGAGGTCTACTAATTAAGAACTTGATTGTGAGCTCAAGATTTCTATGACTGCATGATGGCTGATAAAGGCCAAATCAACTATCACCTCACAGAAATCAAGAGAAAATAATCTAATTGTATAGGTAGAAATCTCACTTAAGGTCCATTAAAAAATGTGGAAAACAAAAAGTTAAAAAAAAAGCTTTTCTCCACATGTCTTGTAATTAACCTCTGCAGCCACCTGCTGTTTTACTGTACCTAACTAAAATCTACATGTATATAAGAGGGTCAATTTTTTTTCAATTCACCTAAAACCTGTAAGAGAAAGCTGCAATTTAAGAGCCACTTAACTGAGCAGAAAGTTCAAACTATTGTTTGATAAGCTTCCAGGGATATCCTATCGCCTATGTGAGATAATACCACTTGTCATCATAGACCACTTTTGGTGAACTATAACGGTTGGGCAATAGGGTACAATAGCAACTGTAGCCTAACTGATTGTAGCATTATAATTTGTGTTTAGTGCTTAAAGATGATTTCCAGTCCATAATGCGCACACTCGAGAGTTCGTTTACGTTTTTTGTTTTGTTTCATGTAAGACATCACAAAATGTTAACATTTTGCAACTGCTTTAATACATGAAGTAAATTCAAAGCTTCAAAACAACTGCCATAATGATTACGGATGTGAGGCGGTCGAAGCCTTATGCTTCATTCTTTCTCATATCACTTGATGAAACAACTTTGCAGCAGTGCTGTAAAAATCAATGAAGCTGTTGAAACAAGAAGATGAAAGGCCTCAAACATAAGGTAATACTATGTGGTTTGTAATGAATAACATCAATTCGCATTCCATCGAGTGAGACTTGTAATGTTTATAAACATTAGGAATGTAACGATTCACATTCCTTGCAATTCGATTCAATTTCGATTATTGTCTTTCAATTTCGATTGTTTCAATTTGATTATGCAAAATATTAATCTAAAAGATGCAGGTGGATTCATAATCGCTTAGTCATTCTTCGCCATGTTTGAGAACATGACAATGAGTGTATCACACATGGTTTGCCTTATTTGGAAATTCTCAAGGGGTGGTAGAAGAGCAACATTAATTTTTACCAAGCAACACAAAATGGCACACGAAATGTAAATGTCTTTACTGGTCAATCAAAAATGCACATTCTAAAGAGTTCTGGATTCTGATTTCACAATATAACAACTCACTGAGGGCACCCTGGGAAAGGTCTGCAAAAAATCGAACCAAAATCGAAACGTGGAATCAAAGAATTGTGAATCAAACCAAACAGTCATACATGTAATTGCGATAAAGCGAAAATTCAATTAATCGTTACACCACTAATAAAATTAGGGTGCTGGGACTATGCAGTACAGACTGGAAACCATCTTTAAGTAGAATTCTTATTCTTTAAGTCAATAATCACCTGTAAACATGAACACAGCTGTCCCATTAGTATTAAAAGAACCGAACCCATCTGAGCCACAAGTAGCCTTTCCATATCTATTGTATAGCCGGTCAGCTTGAGCATCAGCCATACATTTATATCCAGAGCCAATTTTCATTATACCAATGCCTTGGAAGTTTCGGTTGGTGATTTTGTTTGCTCTATTTATACACTGCTGTATAACATCTGATCCTCGGGTTATTGTCGTCAGTGCGTAGTTAAAAATAGGGCGTCTTGGATATGTCAGATAACAGCCAAGGGAATATACACCTAAAACAACAAATGGCAACAAGTTGGAATTTTTAAATGTTTAACCCAACAGTACCAACTCAAACGCATTCAATCCTCTTGATGTCACGTGGCTTATCAGGCCTTTACGAGACATTTTTATATTGATAGTTTACTGTACATGGTCTTCTTCATGTCTCTTTTACACATAGGTAACCAGAGTTGGAAAAGGACTAATAGTAAATGAGAACTCAGACACTGAAAATCAACTTGACTTCTTTTCAAAGCTAATGCTATGAGAAACACGTTAATATTAATTAGACTGCTATCTTTATCCTATACATTAGAGAAAAACATTTCTTTTAAGCTGGACTTTTCCCACTTTTCCAGTTTGGAAAAGTGTTAATGTGAGGTTTACACTAATTTTGTTCCATTTTTCGAAAAAACAAAAGAAATTGGTATGAAAGTGATCTGAAACAAAAGACAAACAGGAGTCATTGAACATCCAAGATTGGCAAATCCACACCGCCAACATTGTTGCAATGGCCATGTCAACATTGTCACAATGGTGATGTCAGCTCATTGTTGTTCAATGTCGTTACTTCATGCTGGTTGCGTGGTATCGATGAACACATTACTCAAGCAATTTCACACAAACATTTGTAAATTGTCTTATTTAAGGACAAGCACAGGAAAATTTACCAGGCAATTGATTTTTTTAAATTTTTACTGCAGTCAGATAGTGAGTTACTTCTGTCAGAAATGCAAAAAAATGGGGGTCAATTTCATTTCAGAGATAAAGCATGTGGAAAACTAACCTGATTTTTAAAAATTGGAGCACGTAGTTAAGCATGGTCTACAGGGGTTTATAGTTAAAAAGATCAAAGGTGAGTCAATGGAGGGTGTCTCGAAAACCCGAATAGCAAATAGCGAATAGTCGCAAATAGCGAATAGCGAATAGTACGAATAGTGCAAATAGTCTCAAGTGGTGCGAATAGTGGCAAACAGTCTTGAATTAGTGGCAAATAGTGGCAAATCATAGCAATCAGGGTACCCAGTATCTCACAGTCAACCTTGCAGCAACGCAGGATGGGATTTTCCTGCTAAAAAGCACAGATGCTTATCAGGACAAAAGGTGTTTCTAAACATAATTTCTTCTGTTTTAACCGCTGCAAAAGTGTAAATACGTCTTTATTAGGTTATCCTTGTGTTTTCTGTTTTCTTAATGTTGGCGATGGACAGCCCTAGCCTGAGTTCACAGAAGAAAAGGCAATAAATTCACTGAATTTATTGCTGTTTGGATAATTAATTAACGCAGTATATTAGATCTAAAGCGGTGACTATTGATGACTATTCGTCACTATTCGCCACTTTTTGAGACTGTTCGCCACTATTCGCACTATTTGAGACTATCCGCACTATTTGGGACTATTCGCTATTCACAACTATTCGCTATTCGCTATTCGGGTTTTCCAGACACCCGTCAATGGAGGCAGACGATCTTAGTCATATTTTGTAAAAGTGGTTCTGTTCCAAATTTTGTCAACATTTTCACAAAATTTAACCCTTCAAGAGGCATTTGAACCCATCACACAGATAAACAAAGAGCTAAAAAGAAAGGAATTCGATGGTGCATTTTGCAAAAAATTCAAACTTCAAATTGATAGATTTTCTCCATTTTTTTGCTAAATGTAGAAAATCCGTAGGGAAAATGATTCTCCGAGATCATTAGCTGTAGCAATGGTTATCTGCCCTATCACTGTTTATCACTGCACGTTCATGCATGACATGGAGTGTGAATTTGTGTGTGCAGTAAGGATGCACAGAAACAATTAGCGCAAACATCCTTAAGAAGAAATCTTACTGTTTGGGACACAGTTTCCCCATTTGCCATCTGCGGAAAAATTCTTTGTTGTTGCACACCAAAGCAGGGTATGACGAGCATCTGTACATTTGGTATATCTTTTCCCACGATAAGTAAATGGGAATACACATGCTGCACCACTGGAATTACCACCGATGGTTAAAACTGAAAAAGATAACACAAAAACAGTCAATAATTTCACTTCCAAAAACATCCAACTCAATGCATCAAACATTTTTGCCTTCTTGCAGCAACAGCTTTAAGCATTCTATAGTCACTGAAAAAAACAAATCATTTGACAAAGTGGTGGTCAATCTTTTAATTAGTGAACCTAATAGGACAGGTGCAAGCCATTATTAATTACAACAGGTCTTTGATGCTGTGCAAAGAGCCCCCAGAGACAGAATCCCTGCTGGTTTTTGCACCCTTACGCTGGGGCTGATCTAAGGCGGTTCAGGGGGGTTCTGTCGAACCCCCTAAATTAAAAAAAATGAAACATAATAACATGTTGACTTGCCTCAGAATCCCAGAAATCCCATTTCTGAGGAATTCAATTTTTTAAATTTCTGGTGGGAGGATGCAACTGGACCCCCCTAAATGAGACCGCCTTCGGCAGTCCATATCTCAAACTCCCTTCTTTAAATTTCAGTATATGCCCCAGCTCATAGCGGCCATGCCTATAGCAGTACATGAAATTTATTGTTAACAAAAACGTGCCAACTGCCACCCTGTACATGTAAAAAGACAACAAATAAAATTTAAACAAAACCTGTTCCCAACCTGCCGCTCATGTAGAACAAGTTATCGTATGAAAATGCAACAAAAATGGCTTTGTACTTACTTGTGTTGGATTTCGGTGTGTGATCTGAAGTTGGTCCTGTGCCAAAAGATCTTGTTCGTCCATGATACCATCTCCAGTCAAACTTGTCAGACTTGTCTTGTTTGTAATTGCATAAGCCAGTCTCAAAATTGCAATTCTGAGCAGTAGCCCCTGTAAAAGGAGATTGGAAAAACTTTAATTCTTTGCATGCATCACTTGAGTAAGGAACAATTTAAATTTATTTTTTTTCTCAAAAATAACGCATTGTAATGGTGTCCCTGAATACTCACAGATTTTATGATTACTCATCAACAGAAATATATATTTTTTTGTTCTTATGTTTTCTCCAGATTTCAGGGGCACTGTGGACTGGTTGCTCCCAGTTTTCCTTTCCCATACCAACACGCCTTGTTGACATCTTCCTTAATTCACGTTCATAACTCCCTTACAATTTCAGGCTAAAGACGTTTGTATTTAAGCTTAGTAGGCAGCATCCTTAAAAGAAAATGGACGAATAACATAAAAAGGGTCGCACATTCCGCGGAATAAAAACACAGATTTCCAAAGCGCGGGGTTTAAACACCTGCAAGCTTAAACACTGAGAGGCAAACATAGTAAAGCTTTCTTTCGAATTCTTTTCACGACAGAAAAGTAAACAAGCTATAGGTTGCTGAATCGAAGATTTGACGAGACACCGTGGCAATTCTGTTCATAGCAGTAAAAACTTCATTCAAACATCAAACCAAACCATTGTTGCTCAACGTCAAAACTGAACTTTTACGTCTGCAATTTATTTAATACTTCCGCCATTTTAAACTGAACACAGGGACGGTGACCAAACAAACAGAACTAAAATGGATGGCTCTTATGGCTTAAACATATTAGAAATAGCGACACTGAAGTCGTTTACCTCAAGGCAAAGTATATATATTTGATTAGTCCAGAGCCATACTGTTTGTAATAACACCAACAGCTGAACCATGGAACGGCACCTCGTTAATAGTCAACAATTTCCCTCCCCTCCCCTCCCCTGGTAGTGTCGGCACTTTTGTCGTGGCAAGCGTGATTTTATGAAAACCAACTTCCAAACTTTTTTTCCTGCTTTTAGCTGTCGAAATGGCTGGCTAGAATCCGCGATAAAACACTGGAATAACTGGAGACTAGTTAAAATTCTTTCATTCTGTTTACAATCCTTCATTCGATGTTGTTACAAATTTAAGTCCTTTTAAGCTCATAAAGAAGGTCTTCAGAGCCGCAATCAAAGAAAAAGTTTACTTAAGACAAGCAAGATTTGTTAAAGTATGTAAAACAAAGCGTGAAAAATCTTGATCAAAATACAGCAACCGACTTTGTGTCAAATACTGGAGTTCAAAACAAAGACAAAATGCTATCCAATACAAAGTCTTCGCATAATCGTTCCTCTCGTCGTTTCTATATTTTCTCAAGAACTTCCCCAAAAAGTTTTCTTTTTCCCCTCGTGTGATATTTAAAACAGCACAAACCAATTTGCTGAAAGCAGATGAAATTTGAGAGTCAAAATTAGGAAGCACCCGGCACTTGACATTTGATTTGGGAAAACTTGTACCATGCGCGAACGTTCGCGCGGAAAAAAAATTCCCTATCATCTTTCACGCTGGCTTTATTAAGATCACGTAAACAATTGTGCGGATAACTTAAAATCCTTTGGGTGGCAATTGCAGCTTACCACTATAATAATGTGTTTACCCTCCAAACTGAACATTTGCTGCCTCGATATTGGTAATGCAGTTTAATGCAATTATTCCGATAACAAACCGTAGAATTACCGTATAAGCAAAACATCATTCAAGTTATAGTAAAAGAACCAAAGGCCTCCTCTTTTCTATACATTGTTTGCTTTTCACGTGCAAGTCGGTACTAGCAGCTTCTCTGACTCTGTAATTGTTATGAATGCCCAAATAATATGAGGTAGAATACCCTACCTGTTGTGTACAACAGAAGGAGCGCGAAGAGCGTCCCCCGTCGCATTTTCAGGCAGCTCTAAGGTCCGTTCAACTTCCCCTCGCTTCGGTTATCTTTGACTCACAGGATAGGACAAAAACGAGCTGTAAGCCACGAGAAGCCAGGCCTAGGTAAAGAATGTTCACACCTTAGTGACAATATCAACTCTTTTCTTTTGATATTGAACGGAACAAAATTAACGTAAGCGTTGTGCTTATGCACTGCAGAAGCCTTATATCAAACACACTTACGCAGTCCCCCGTTGTCAGGGCGCATCACATATCGTGAATAAATATAGGCAACCTACCTACCTAATGTGTGAGCTTTTTAGTTTAGTGGCTTTTTGAGAAAGTTTCATCAAAAATTCGCAACCCAAATTGATTTAATTCAATTGAATTTCCGTGTCATAGCAAAAATTCAAAACCCAATTGAATGTCCAAAATTATAGTGAAATGGGTATGGGGGCGTTACATAATTTACTGTAGAACCACGCGCCATAACAGCGTAAAAAATCACTATTTTCAAATTTATAGAGACAGAAACTGAGTTTTGTCTATAAATAAAATTCGCGGGATTTTTGACGGATGTACCAGTCGAAATATTTCAGATCGAGCAAAATTAGCCTCGTTTCGCATGTTGCATTGCACAAAAAGTACTGTATTCAACATGCAGTGCGGGCTCCTCAAAAATTCCATGTTGTACCAGGTGAAAGCTGGTTCCAGTTTAAAACGTTGAATTTCTTTTTGTTTTTACAGTCTGGCGATCGAAACAGGATCATAACTATAGAAATAGCTATCTTCAACGTTTTCCATGCTGTTTACGTAAATTTCAGAGCCAAATGCCGAAATCCCGAGTTCCGAAATCGAGTTCTCACACCTCCCTAATGTTGTGTTACGGATTAGTAGGGGTTTAATGGAGCTTCTAACATCTGCATAACTCAAGAATGGAAACTGCATTACAAGGCGACTTTAAGGAGTTAGCTACCTATTAGCTGATTGCGAAAGAAAACAGCAGCACCGAATTCGCCGTAATATTGCTTGTTTCTATTATACGATAACCTGAGTACTGAAAGACACCTCAGCGACAACTCGCACGGCCGTGCAAGGCACCGCGTAAACTAAGTGCAGTTGCAAAGCAAAAGGACAGCGAAAAGTTAACTGCTCTAAAAACCATACCTTGTGGATGTCCAACAGTGTTAAAAAACCTCGCTACATGAATCAGTGGCGGAAATTCTTCTGACTGCTACAGAAGAGGAAGTCGAGCAGTTTGTGCCAAGATCTGGCAACGAGAGCTCAGAGGCTGGCACGGAAGAGCTGTGCAAAGATCCCCAGACATTACAATGGATGTCAATCATTCGCTTATGGAAACATATAACCAATCATATTGGATGACAGTAAATAAAATGCATGCTCTGGTTTCGGTTTTATTACCAGTGCTATTAACAAGTTTAGTTTGTGTTTGTCGATGCATATCTTTTCCTTTGTAATCCAGCTCTGTTTGAATTATCTTCGTCAAACAGTTCTAAACCAAACAGCATTTCGTTTAAGTGCTGTTTTAAAATGAATCCAAAGCACTTTCTTTGTTTTTGTCTTGTGATGTCAAAAAACAGACAGAATCAATTTAAATTATAAACTTCACAGGTATCAGGTGACTTACCGCGTGTCTATAATTAGTCAAGCGACGTTGGCGGGAGAATGGCTCAGGAAATCGAGCCTGATGGCATTACAATGTCTAAAATATTCGATGTCTGAAATAGTGGAATTTTAAATCAGGGGTTTCTTATCGTTTAATAAAGTCAAAGTTAACTTTTCCATTGTGGAAAATTATCGCCCCAGTCGCAGGCAAGTTGCAACTGGAGAGCAATAGTCACCAATTTTCGTTCGCATCGACTCTAGTTCAGAAAGTAATATAGCGACCCTACGGCCGAAGTAAAGTGACGCCTTGGATAAAATTTAACGGCTATTAGTAAATGCCTAAAAAGTAGCCCACTTCAAACGTAGCCAAGTAGGTTAGCATTGTGAAACACTAATTAAACAATGAAAGTTCTCGGCAAACCGTCGATCGGATTAGTCAAGTGAAACTCCGCTGTGATGTAGTATAAATTCTTTTGGCAAGTTTAAACTTTTTATCGGTATTTGTAAAGTACTTTAAAATAAGGAAGTATTACTCAGAACATCACGATTGAATCGTTGAATACAAAGTTGCGTTAACCGCGGAAATAGTGATAAGAAAACTGTTCTTAGAGATCTAATTACTATTTTGACGCCAAGGTTGAATGTTTCGAAACTTTGAACTTTATCCAGTTTGGTACACTCTTAGCATGTTCTTAGTTTTGGTTTTTCATACTTGACGTTCTTATGCCAAAATGTTCTTAAAAAAGACTGAGGTACATTCCCTAAACCAAGTCTAGAAATTTAGAATCCTCGAGTAAATGGAATACGTTTATGAGGACAACTTTTCCAATAGACCACAGCTGAGTGGCCGGCTGAAGAATGATAGCCAGCATGGAGAATTCTACTATTCCCTTTCGCGCGGGAAAAGGAAATAGAAAACGTCTGCCCGCCGGCTATAGAATAACCCTCTTATTAACTGAAGAGTATTTAATGATGTTACAAAGTCTAAAAAGGCTAATTAATCATGCACCGATTAATTATATGACGAGTCGTCATTTTATAGTCGCCAAAATTGTGCAAAAGAATATCAAGTGTTCATGGTTCGAGTGTCCTTACTGTAACAATAAAAGTATGAAAACTGAGTTTACCATTAAATTGAGGTTAGTAAGTCGTCGGATGGCAGAAACTGCTAACAGCGGGTTCACGTTTATGGTGCGCCATATTTCATTTAGTATACGTCCCTTGCTTTCGACACTAAAATCTTCTGCGAGAAAAATTAATAATTAATATTGTCGGACCAATACAGCAAGAGGCTCCTCTTCAAGTGGCCTGTAACAAAACATCTTCAATACATACTTCAGGGCAAGTTTATTCTCGTGGCAACTTCAACACATACTTCTGTACAAGTGTGTTTTCATGGTAACATCACCCTTACCAAGGGCACGCAATTCGTGTGTTTCAGCTACGTGGTCGGAAGCGGAGGAGGGTAATCTTTGTAATGGCCCATAGTTCAGCTGCCACTGCTTGCCGTGTTTATAGATTTTTCCTTTTGAACGTTTAGTTAACACATAGTTAATAAAGGTTAATGGTTATGAAACTAGACAAAGTTCTTTGTTGTATGTTTTTGTTGTCTTTTTTTGGCCTTGACCGTGCACAAAACACAATTGTTGTTTACTACTGACCGAGGAACTAACCAACAGAAATGCTCTGATTATGTAATTCATGCATAGTGTATGGGCGAAAAACAAAAGATTGTGCACGGTCGTGGACCTTCCAACATAAATCTTGGCATCTTTGTTTGCTCCTTTGATGTTTGCCGGGCTTCATAACTATTCCTCTCTTTTAACTATGGTTAACACGTTTAAAGCTTCCCTTTACGACACCTTCTTCTTGATCATTCATCGTGATCAGAGAAAATACATCAAAAACAGTTTTTTTTTTCGTATAATTATGATATATCATACTCGTGCGTTATTTTTGACTCATATATTTACTTCGGTTCCGTTGGATGTCCAATAATTCGAATACGATGACCGAACCTTTTGAAAACCGTATATTGAAGTAAATAACACCTTATTAAAAACAAATAGACTCGATCTGACTATACTTGATATCGCTTGCGGTATTCATATGATAGCAATACTATTTTTCTCCGCGGGAGACTTCGGTGTTTAAGGATCAACCACATGTGCTCAGAAAGAAAAGTGAGTGACCATTGTACAATTTTCAGGATCTCCAGCGCCTGCATAAAGACACATTCGAACAAAGGATGAACTCAGATCAAAGCATGGAAAACGAACAAGTGATCTGATTTAGCGTGACAATAAAAAAGTGAAATGTACAGTATTTCAACTCGAAAAAACAATGGTCAACAATGGCAATATTTGCCATGTCTTCTAACTTGGGAGCATGACTGGGCAAATGATTATTGAACAGTGAAATTCTTTCCTTGTATTGTCTATCAAAACGTAGACAACCATAAATAGACCATTATGGATCTAGTGCCCTCTTTAGTTGCCGTAATTAAAAAAAAAATAATTTTTCTTTTTTTTAAAGTTATCTTAGTGACATCCAAATAGACATAAAATGGAAAACGTTACGTGCGTATATGCTTTCGTCATGTTCATGCTTTGTATAAGAAGAGGCTAGAAAAAATATATATATTAAGCGTGTCTGAACAAACAAGAAACGCAGATTTCTACCATATTACCTGATTGCATATTCAGATAAAAAAATATTTATAGACAGGCCTATCATGTAATTTCCTGTAACCGATATTACACTTTTTCACACCACCACTGTTTAAAAATAATTGGATATAGCTTCTTCCATCTGTGATAAAATGCGGGAAGTAGTTGGCAGAACGCTGGCTGTTCCGATATCGCTAAATAGAGGTCAGTGAGTGAATGGAGATATTTGCCAGAAAGGAAATACTTAAATTGTTCTCCAAGTTAGCGTAGGATGTTATAAAACGTGTAGAAAAATAAGACTTAATGGCATTTTTGAGTCAAATTCCTCATGGCATCGAATGTTATAGAAAAAAGACATAGACGTCTTTAATCTTCTATTAAAGTGTTGTATTTTGTATTAGTCTGTGTCCCCTTATTAGTATGGGTTTCTCCCAGGCTACATGGCTTGACACTTAGATAAAGTTTTTATCGTTATTGGCCACAGCTTGTAAAGAGCTTCTCTCTTCACTGATTTAATAGTGACATTCGAAACTTTCGAGATCCAGAAGGATCAAGGAGCTAAATTTATGTTACATTCTCAAAGAATTGTCTTTGTAGGCGGTAACTTTCTTTTTCGGGAAGATTCAAAACTCATGAGGCAAGTCGAGGCCGCCAGTCGATATAGAGTGGAGAAGATGACAAAAACGGCTCAACTAGGGAGATAAACGCAACACGAACAACGAAAATGTTCAATGCGAGAACTTTGTGTCATTGTGTCATCAATTTCCTTTTGCCATTGGAAACTTAAAAACGTTTCCTTGTTGTAAGAGGTCGAGAACATGAGTCTTTTCCAGCTGAGAAAAGAAAGGATATTTGAAGCCAAATTGTCGGTAAAAAGACCAGCTCCAAACTGACTTGAGTTTCTGCTGGCACAGGTCGGACATGTTGTGTTTTTAGATTCCACATGTACACGACTAGGTTTGGGATAGAGCAAAGTATAAACTTTTATTTAACTTGCACTCTTTTTCGAAGAGGTCAGTGAAAACAACTTCCTCAGTTGTAGTGACGTCAATGGTTGTTCATAAGGAATTTAAAGGACAGGATACATTTTTCCCTACATACGACAACTTCCCTAAAGTTTTGCCATCAACAATCAAAGCCTGCGAAATGCCTAAAGCCAGGCCCCCGTTGTGATTTACCCAGTGGATAGGAGGGGGGCGTAAGGGTTTGCGGTGATGCGGTTTTGCGTTATTTTTGGTGCGGTTTTGCGGAAATCTTTATTTTAACCTGCGGTATTGCGGTTTTATAAGACTGAGCGGTTTGCGGTTTTCATAAATTTTCGATCGCGGTAATCGGTAAAAAAACAGTCTGCAGCCGTCTGCGCTTTCCAGTTATGGCAGTTATTACTCGGATCCTGACGCTTCCGATGACTTTTTGTTTGTGTTTTGCAAGGGACCATTGTTGTGTAAGCAAGCTTTGCTGTTTGTAATTTCCGCTTTTTCCAGTTAATAATTGGTATGATTTAAAACCATTTTATCCAATGATACGTCAACTTGTTGACTTTCCGGGCTGGGAATATTTCGCTCGGATTTCCCACGGTATTTGCCAGGGCCTCGTGCGGGACAATGTCTGCTGAGCAAGAAGAAGTGGTTACGAGGATGGTCGGGAAGAGACGATGTTACTTCAAGGAGAGATTGGAAGCTCGGCGACGTTTCTTCTGGGAGCAAGAACTCGCTTCTAGAGAGTTATACGCGTCAACAATCGTTTGCTTCACTGAACACTTAATGGGGC
>Ga0126339_10000044_pt1 | contig 41124 bp, 23 predicted proteins | sample OrbTmetagenome_2_FD_92532 | JGI IMG/M metagenome (GOLD analysis project Ga0126339, IMG submission 92532) | Coral microbial communities from Petempiche,Puerto Morelos, Mexico - Orbicella T R C metagenome | ecosystem: Host-associated > Invertebrates > Cnidaria > Coral | place: Petempiche,Puerto...
AAGAAAGGTCTAAACACAAAGGAGAGATCCATTTTAGCAGCAGGTGAAATTTAAGCAAGCATATGAACCGGTTATTGGCGCGTGTCAGGTGAATTGCCAAGGGCAGGTTGTTCCTCGGTGCAATTTGTTAGTTAACGAAACGTCGGTAACATCGCTGACGCTAGAACTTCAATTTTGTTCACAATATTGTATTTGTCGTTCATCTTATTGTACATCCTACTAAATGCTAAGGAAACAAACTCTTCGACACTGTTTTTTTTTTTTTGCTGGTGAACCAATGTTTACTTTGTGATTGAAAACTTATCCTTGACCTTGTTGTTAAGCTTTGAAGCTCGTAGGTATCTGCGCCTTGCTATATTTTACAGAGTTTTATATGGAGTGTATTGACCTGAAAATAAACTTTTTAAAGTTTTAACTAAATTCAATCCAAACTGCATTCGTAATCCCTGAAAGACATTTTCTGTCTTTAAAATATTGGTTGAATTTGTAACTCTGTTGAAATTCCAATAATATCTTTTGCAAATGGTAGCGATATTAATACTAATGGAAAAACCACCACATAAAATACAGCAGACATAATGCATTGAAGGAAATGATATTCCCTTTTAGGCATTAGCGTTATTTATGGATACTTCGCCTATAAACATCTTTTGTCCTCGTCTAAGACATCACAACAAAGAAAAATTACAAATAAAAGATTACTTAAGTTCCCGGAGGGAATGTTTTACGTACAAGGAAATAGATCTGTTATTTTGGAAAGTTTTTATCTAGGCCAATTGTCAGTGATCTGTTTACTTTACAGCAGTGTTGTTCACGTTATTTATTTTTCCCTGCTGTTTTCAACAGCTTATGTTTACTCGGATTATCATTCAGATTTTATTGACCTAACTGAGTAGCTTGGTTCCTGTTTATCGTCGTCTTCTCATCAAAGATGATATAGAAACGCGCTGACAAAAACATCTATTGTCTTGGAAGGACAAATAGTGAGTAAGACTGCTTTGAAATTAACTTGCGTGTGGTTAAGTGCTATCGCTTGAGGTTACGATAGCGTAACGATGGAATTTTGTCACACGATGTTTTGTCTGTTATTTTCAAAAAGTATTTAATGAGCAATAATGTTAAAACGCTGCAATGGGAAGTACCATGTAGGTTCACACGTCCAAGCGAATCACTTTTGCTGTGATTCAGTTGTCACCTGCTTTTCTGAGCGAATTCAAGTTTTTGATTTACAAGTTGCAACCAGTTTAAACACCCGCCAGTGACATGAAAAGCTAAATGAAGAATTGTTCTCTGAAATGAGCTCCCAGTATTGTCATTAAACGGACAGATGGAGGCTTTGAAAGTCGTGACAGGTTGCTGGTGAAGTTTTAAATATTCAATGGTGATTAAAATCGCCTATCTTTTGTTTTCTTTCTCCGCCCAATTCATTGGCGTGAAAATGACGGGGGGAAAGAAATTAAAGCTGTGTGTCAGTTTTCATGGGTTTGCTGTGAAGACATAATTAGCACAAATCAGTTCTGCTCGGAAGTTGTCAAGATACAACTCAAAATTCGTTGAGAAGCCACACTTTGGAAAGGCTTGGACCGTGACTGGAACAGCTAATAGGCTTAATCTTTGTTGACTTTCTGGTAACAAAAGAGCAAACAGCGCGCCTCTAGAGCTGGTATGGCGCTGGCAGCACTTGGTTACTGAGCGGGCCGTCTTCAAACTATTTACTGTTTATCGCGCGATTTCATAAAACGAAGCACAAAGGCAAACGGCGGGGCAGGTCTCATTCAAAATTTGGAAGGTTAGTGATTATACATTTCGCTCTACGATCGGCAAAAATATAGTTTAACCAACAAATACATCAATTATAGCAAATATGTTTTTGCTTGCCTTATATATTTAGAAATAATCACAAATATATACCTTGTATAATTATAATAATTTCAGCAAACTCTTGCTCTCAGGTTTAAATACTTAATGGTAAACATAAACTCTCCCCTAACAAAACAGCTTAAAATGCTAATTCATATATCGTTGCTACGTTTTCAAGTTACATATCAAATCAAAAGTTTCAGAGTTCGTCAGTAGCGATTTGAGCTTCAAAGAAATAAAATTTAAGCGCAAAATGTTTGAAAACCTGACTTTTTTGATGTTTCAAAATCTTTACTTAGTATTTAAGTTATGTTAATTTGTATCTATACAGTGTAAATATTTGTGTTTACTTGTTCGCAGGAGACACGGGAACCGAATCTGACCTATTTTCGCTGACCTTCAACGCTACATTATATTTTACTCACGAACACCAATGAAAAAGATAAATGATCGTTTTTCGGTCAAGTTTACATTTACTTTATTTCACATCCCAAGTTGGAGAAGTTCCTTCGTGCGTTTTTGATTATTACTACTGAGAAAATGGAGATCTTCGTATTAAAATGCTTGATCGTTTATATTGAAGTGAGACGAATCAGGAACCAAGTGATGTTCACCTTAATTGATCTTATCCACGACAAAATTGTCAGCCTGGGTTGCTGCAGAATAAGTGCCATAATTTACGGCGATCGTCTTTACTAAGCAAAAGAGAGCTGAGTTAGCTTTTAGACTCACTTTTAACAAAGTGGCGTTGAAACTTGATCAGACACTGCACACTAGATAATTTCAACAAAAACTTCTTCCGTTTGCTTGCTTTTCACCTGTTCAGTGTCTGATCAGTCAACAGGGCGAACGAATTTGCTGACCCTATTGACTGCTTAATTACGTGTGATGAGTTTCCTTCCCTAAGTTTTTGCAAAGTGATTCTGAGTGATGAACATCTACTGAGATCAGTCGGCAGTTTCTTCCACCATTATGGAGATGCAAACATGCGGGAAATTCAATGTTTGCGATTAGAATGAAATGTCAATCAATTTCAGTAAAATTTGATTTCTGTAATATTTACCGTGTTTAAAATTATGATCCCTGGCAAAAGATTTCAAACACGACAGAACACTTCCGTCTTTGCACATTTTCATCTGGGACGCTTATCGCAGTTACTGTAGATTTTACCTCGCACGTTTCGTTACATCTCATGCAAACCATCGCGATTTCGTGCTATTCCTATTCTTTAAATATGTTGAAATTACGTAAACGATTGCAAACATATCTTTAGTCTCCTTACAATTTACTGTCACGTAGATGGGTGTTGAGACTAACAAATAAAATCAATCATTTTTGCTGTCTAGTTGAAATTTGGTAATCAATCACAAGTTAGACCAAAGGGTCTGATTTGAAAACTATATTTGCCTCAATTTAGTCAGAAATCCCACAAAACGATTTAAAAACATACACGTTAGGTTAAAATCAAGTCTTCTACTTTCCGCTTTATTTTTTTAAGCCGTTAAAAAAGTGACTGTCTGGAGCCCTCCAGGCATTTTAATAAGTCAGGAAACTTTTTACTGCCGAAGGCAATTGTCTTTCTTAATCAGTTTTCATTAAACACCAACTTCAACTAAGGAGCTAATTGTTTTACAAATTGGACGTGTTACAGCGTGTGCCGCACTGAAAGAGATCAATATCGTGGATCTTGCTTTGAATTCTCTTTTTTGTTAAGAACTAATTGGATACAATGTTCTTCACAGCAACTGAATACGCAAGTTATCTTGAGCTGAAGTTAACATTCAATCACAATACGGTACATTAATACCTGCAAAAATCATCAACCACATTTAACAAACTGGCACGAAGGGTTTCTTCATTTCTGTGCTGCTATCAGACTCTTACTACGCATGTTACTACGCCCTATAATTCGTCAATACCTTATCCAAATTATCCTTGAAGTGTTAGAATAAAATAACTTACCAGAGAAATATTTGAATGTGCCTTTTATAAGAGCGCTATTCAACTGAGCACAGAACTTAGCATGTAAGAAATATGTTTTAAAATACAATGATAATGTTAATCCTCAGTAACAATTATTTTTGGTCGTTTGCATAAACTTGACTGGAACATGGGGCTCCAGGAAAATTTCTGTCGCCCTACCTATACAGTAATTCGTTTCCCTGCTTGATATCAGCTAATAATGTGTCCTTTAAAAAAATTTGGCAAGGTTTGCAATATTGTACTCGAGTGAGTCACCAAATCACTGGGAACTTTGCACTGACTGAGATGAGTTCGGGATGAATCACGAACTGATTTTTTTTTTTTTAGCCCAAAGAATAATGGGAAACTTAACACAGTGCTTGATAATGAAGTTATTACTACACAATTAAAGTTTAATTAGGAAAGGACTTAGCAAAACGCTGATTAAACAAATAATCACGATCGTCCTCGGATGAAAAGAAGTTCACTTGAATTGGAGGCAGAGGAATGTTGTTTGTTAATGTGCATTAAAGTTAATGTCAGAGAACTTACTTCCGTGCTGTTTCTTCAGCTTTTACTTGTCATCATATTTGTCAGAGAATAACTGTCCTGATACACTCTACACTGCATCTTTGAAGATGGACAAACTTTTGGCTGAAATCTATTGTATACTGTTATATAACTGATTTATAACATATCAGTTGTGCGATAAGAATTCAACATGGCTTTGAGCATGGGCCGTTGAAGTTTCCTTCACCGTGGTTCAGGTATTCAAATGGTTTTGGCACCTGTTGAAAATCCCTTGATTTGCAAAATAAAGAATTGATGTTTATGCACGAGGCAGCCCTGGCAGAAATTAAAACTTAAAGACTTAAGTTGTATAAAAAGACTTAAAATCGGTGCCTGCCGGTCGGGCGAGCGGAACGGAGAAGAGAATTAACCATAAGGAGCTTTATATTAATTCCACTCTGTATGTAGCATTGTCAGATTTCCTTATTCGTGTTCTCTAAATACCCCTTGGTTCTCCTTTACTCGCTCATAGTAAGTCAAGATTTAACTCGTTCGTGTTTAGTATTCTCAACCTGCATTGACGACTGAACTTTGCAGTTTCAATATATTCCTCTATCTTTGCTGTCGATCTATGGTTTGACAATTCCTTTGGTACTCTCTGAAAGGAGTAAAGATTGACGAAATTATTTTGATTATTCGCTTAGTCGCAAAACGTCGTATAAACGTAGCCACCTGATCGCTTTTTGAGAGATTCCTCTCACGTTTAGTCCTAAAGATCATGCGATTTCACACGTGCATAGATTTATATTATTATACAAAGGTGGTCTTAGAGGAAAAAGCAACGCACCAACAGTCGCAGATAACTTGAGCGTACTTCTGTTTTTGCCTCTTTGCCAAGTTCTTCATTGTGACTGAAATTTTCTCACGACTTATAGCGACACTGTATAACCACTCAGGTCAAGTATTTCAAGTGTTAAGGCATTCTTCTCTGGAGGCGTTGTTTCTGCGAACTTCACAGGATAGAGGCTGCATTGCGTGCTAAAGTACAAGCTGTTCTACTGAACAAAGTTCTCATGTTACTCAGTCAGGAATGGTGGTTACCACAGGCGATCGCCAAAGTATTAGTTGTGCGTCTTTTCAAGTGAAAGGCTGAGTAAACAAGCTTTTGTTTGCAACGAACAAGGCGGAATTACAATGACTTGGCTAAGGCCCTAATAATGAAACGCGGTAAAACATGTAAAACGGTGTGGGAAACAAAGCTGCTGAAATTAGACTATTGCCCCAGAAATTTTAGTCATTTACACTGTTACAAAAGAACTTATGAAATTGTTCATATGGGATTTTTTTAAAGAAGAAAGTTATGTTTGATCATTGCGCTGAATCCATGAATTATTGGCAACTGAAACCATTTCTTTTTGAGCAATTCATTCCGTGCAAACCTTTGCCTCGCAAATGAAGTGTTTTTTAAAGGCAATGTTACTCTCTCAAGCTGTCTTCAGCAGGTGTCAAAGAAGATTATACCGAGCGCACGTTTTTGTCTCGCCACGCGGCGAATAAAGATAACACGACAACACCTTTACACCGCGAACTCGGACCAAACTAAAGTCTTCCCAGACTTACAGGCAAATAGTTGAAATTTACAATCTACCTGATTAGGTCGGTCACGAGCCTGATAATAACAAAATAGATAGCTCTCACAACGTCCTACAAATAATCACTTACTGCCTAGCAAAATTAAAAACAAGCGAAAATTTATACTTGAAGGAAAAATGCAGGAGTAACAAAAAAAATATTAAGCGTTTCAGCATTCACACGTATAATTGAGGAAAACTCTCTTCATACTACAAAATAAGTTTTAAAAGAAGTGAACTTGAAGATTGGAGAAAATCTGTTTCCAAGGGCAACGGTTCAGGAACTGTTACAGTGCTGATAAAATCTGTGATAATGAAAGTTTTGGAGGTTTATTTCGACATTTCTCTCACGCGTTTGTGGCCTGTCACTCACGAGCGTCATAAAAGGTTCTGATTTAAGTAAACAAACAGACACGTTGCATCTTCTTCAAATAATTTTGGGACGAAATTTCACAAGCCAAATTCTGCTTATTTTTTTTTTCCTTTTCGCTAGTACACATTTTGCATTTAGGACTCTTTTAATGGCTTATTCACCTGGGGCTAAAGGTTCATTAAAAGCCATTTTGCTTTCACCTCATCGTGGTAACCACACATAAAAGAGTTTATGAAAAGAATAATGAAATAGTATCAGCGACGCAGTGTATCCCAAACTACCACTATGCTTAATAAATCTGTTTGTTTAACAAAGCCACCGTCACACAATTCTAACTCGTTATATTACGCATTTGGAAAGGAAAAAGAAAAGAGGAAAGATTCGACAAAGAAATATTTTGCGAGTTAAATGAAGATTCGCGAATATTTTTCAGTTTGTACTTCACTTTTTAATGGTGTCGAGTTAAAATTGAAGATTAATCTTTTGCGAATTACAGGCACGAGGTACAGTTACTGACAGCAAAATAAAAGTTCTATTTGGCTAATCTGGAGAAAATATTCGACGTCGGTTTTCTTTGTTAGTATACTTGAATATGTTTGAGCCGCAAATATGCCAGTGTTTCATTGAAAACAAAAATAATTTTTGCCGACAAAGGGAAAATCATTACGTGACAAATAAACGACAAAGCGACCGAGCTAGACATTGACAGGAAAACGACCAAACTGCTAAATCTGAGAGACGGAACAATGCGTAAAAGGACGAGACAAATCAAACATTTACCGAGCGTCAAGAAAAGCGAAATGTTTAGCATGAAAATACGATTTTGATTAACCAATCGTTTGTGAGCATAGGAAGTTTGCTTAAGGCGCTTGTGAATTTTAATTGGAGGAGGACATAGGAAGTCAGTATAATACACAAAGACGTTGCTATAAAAAGCGAATCATATACGTCTCCCAACTTAGTTGTAATTTAGCAACTTACAAGGAGTATAAGATTTCTCAATCAAAACGCACAGAAACCTGAAAAAGTGACGTCCTTTACTGAAAATTACAAAGTTCAACTGAACTGAATGCTGTAGAGGTAAGCTATTTCCGTGGAAATTTCTTGAAATATTTTCCGCGACTCAAATTATTGGAGGGCAAATACCCTAGTTTTAAAACTGCCGTAGGAAGAACTCGGGGAAGAAAGACCCAATAGAGCCATCGTGAAAGCTCTCGCCAAGGATTGTTTCTCCAAGAGCTAGTACGTTAGCAATCGATAGAGTAAACATGGGTTGTGTTGGTTGTTGAACGTTTATAAGCTTACTGCCGTTTAAGTTTGAACAGTTAAGAAACTAAAGCACCTCTTAAAGTAAATCTTGGTGAGCGTTTGACTTGGTTTTTTGTGGCGACAGAAACCTAAGATTATTTTTGCTGTAACTAGTGCGTAACACAGCGATGCAGAACGATAATTGACGATGGTTATGTTCTTTCCAGTTACTGGATAAACTAAGGTTTCAAAGGTAAACAGTCTATCGATTTTCTCACGGCGAAATACGTTTTCGTTTGGTAGATATATTTGTGATGTTTAAGCAAGCAATTTTACATAACCTGTTGTGTTGTAATTTTTCACTCGGTCCAATATTTGGACTGTTTTGTTGAGTCGTGTTTGTAAATTTGATATGATTGTGTGCCGAAGAAAGCTAACTGAACAACAGTTAACCTCAAGCACCGTAAGCCCACTGAAAGTCAGTTCAGTTAATGTGGCCTGATTCCATTTAGTGCCAATGAGCTTTAAACTGGAAGCTTGTGGTGAACGCGTTGAAAGTTTTAGCTGCAAAGTTCCTGCTCATGGAAGTCGGTAAGGGGATTAAAGCTAAAAGAGGCAGTTAAGTGCTTGATAATTAAGCGCCCTAGGGCAAACAGCTATCTTTACCTTTTGTCATCGAAGCTGAAGATCAAAAGCCGATAGAGTTCTAGTTATGTGTCTAAATATACATCGTTCATAAGTTACGGTTCAGCCGTGAGTCTGCTGCCGATTTGCGCGCCAAACGGACATGACTCGGAAACATGGAATCTCACTCGAAGTTCGGCCATTATGTTTTAGTTCTCAAGGTACACTTTTTATCTAATCTCGTGTATTGAATAAGCTCGCTGACATTTTTTCCAAATCCCTCAAATATTTAGAAAACAGTGTATATCTTGCGAATCTTTATCTGTCAGCACGCATGTAGAGTTAAATTAGCTACCATAGAATTCATGCGGTTTTGCTTTTCTTGGGTTGTACTGAAAGCCTGTCAGTTGTCTCCAAATACGATGTTAACATTATCCAAAATAAACTACAGAACAATTCAGTCAATAGTCTTTTTATCAAGGTCTAGCGGTGTCTCAGAAGAATCTTCCACCATAATTATTCACTCAGCAGCCAAAAGTTTTCGTTCAGTGTATTCACAACAACAGATATCAGTTCCTTGTATGACTTCCTACACCGTTACTCGATTTTTTCGGAGTTTGGAGGGTGAGATAAGATAATTCTGGGTTGTTAATCGATTATTGAATTAAACGTCAAATAGTTCTCGAGGAGGCAAAAAATCCTACTGAAATTTCGACGAAAGTTTAATAATGAAACTCTCTCTCTGTCTACAATTGTCGATTGTTTACCTTTGAGAAGTCACACAAGACATATTAAAATTTAAGCTCATTTTCCAAACAGAAAGAGCACTTTCCAAAGTTGACAGTTTTCTTCCTTATTACAAAAACGAAATGTCTTATTTATTTCGGGCCAAACTAAACGAGAAATAGACAAAATTCTTTTGAAGAACGAAGTCTAGCTCGCGAAAGTCAACGGTATATAACTCTGGTGGGGACAAACGCATTACCATTGAAGGACGTAAAAATTAATGAACACTTTGCAGAAACTCGGGCAATTGGAAACGAAATGATTGCAATTAGGGTCGCGCATCAATTGCTAGTCGGCTGTCGAGTACTTCCTTTACTTATTGAATGAAGACTAAGAGTTTAGCGAGATTAGTGAAAAACCAACATAAGCAAGGTTATAACACACGACTTCTCGCTGACAGGTGTACCAAGTAAATTAAATTTAACCGCAAAATTCGATTCCTTCCTAATGTAGGGCCAAACTAGTCAAGAATAGAATGATGGCAAAAAATTTCCTAATCACCGATAAACGTTTTTCAAACCTAGGACACTTTTTATTGCGTGAAATTGCAAGAGTTGTAACCATCACTTAAAATTTCTAAAGAAAGCCGACAGTTAAGAAAAGCGCGCTTAATTGGGGTGTTTTTTTACATTGAAAAGGCTTGGCTAAAATAACGGCTCAATATAATGGAAGAAATTGCGGCGACTTATAGCGTGGCAAATTAAAAGAAGAATCGTGATGTTTGAAAAGCCTCGACAGACTTGAATTATTTTAAGTTTAGCGCGTCCCTTCGATTCCTTGGTATTAAAGGAATTGTCGCGCTAAAGTCTTTTATAATCCTTTTGCGACACCGTTCAGACTCCACTCGTTCGCGCAAGGCTGTTGCTTTCGTAGCTCTTTACGCTGGGCGATGCCTGATCAAAAAATCTGCTTTAGACTAAACAAAGGCACTTTTTCACAACCCAGATAGGGTAATAAAAACTAAATTGCGGCAAACACTATACAATACAAGCCATTTCGACACAGAGATAATGTTGCCGGCACTAAGCAAACACCACAAATTGAGCATAATTGAAACTACTCCACTGTTTTGCGAAATGTTGTAAAGTCTCTTTACCAGAATAAAGTTCCTTAATGCTCGCATATTGATAGAGATCCTGGGGGGCAAACATTTAGAAAAAGAATCCTTAAACACTAAGAGTCGGAAACAACCAAATAATGTATGTTTGCAAGGGCGAGCAGTGTTAAGTTGGTCGGTCAATAATTCATCTCGTTCGATTGCTCATTTCATGAAGATAAATCTTGCTCGTAGCAGAACGCGTCTAGTCTTAAGGAAGTTTTAATTGCGTTTGAGCTTTTTGAGGTCCTATTCTGCCTCATGAAATAAGGGTGATATCAGCGTTTGGCACATTCATTCAACGTTGGCGGCTAGCAATACATGTAGGTCATTTGAAATTCTTACCATTATAATCACACTACATCTACAGCTGTCTTTCGAGGCACCTGGAAATGGCTTTTGTGAAATGATTGACGCGAGCCAAATTTGTTAATTAATTGCCTCAGTTTCCGGAAATGAGAAATTGGATTCTAAAAATTCTGCATTTTTCTTTCCGTCCCACGCGCCCATTTGGCCACAAGAAGTCGCAGATTTTATCGCGAGCTCAAAGGCGCGTGCTAGCATTCCAGAGAAAAAAACAAGAGGATCCTTGGCAAATTTACTGCATGTAAATCGCTTGGAGCCGCGGCATAATGATCGTGAATTATCAATTCAAACAATTCAACCGAACGATTGGTCGAATTTGACAGCAGTTAGCAAAACTTATTAAATAAAACTCAGGTTTTTGTGTTTCACTCACAGAGCGTTTCTCCCGGACCGATCATAATAAGTCAAGTAAACTCAGCACAAAACATATAACGAGAGCTTAAAATAATACCAAACTATGATACAGGATCGGGGCAGATCCTGGCAATAATCCCAAACGTGTAGCAGGTGATTTGGGAGAAGTTCTTTTCTACACGAAAGACAAATGTTCACAAGGCTATTGGTCGCCGTATACCAAAAAACCGGTCCCTAAGAAGTTGAAAAAGTTATTGCAACGAGGAGGTTTCCAGCGGTAATTGCTTTTGTTTGTGGAATTTATGTTCGCAGTTGTTATGCTAATTGTGAAGCCAATAGCACTGACAGGACCTAGGTTACAGCTAGGCTCCAAAAGAATGTTAAACGATCCCGGTTTTAGAGCGGTCAGTTTTTGACGTGAATGATTTGATCACTCAAACGCCAAATTGCATGGCTTTTAAGGTGTTGTGTGATGACGGAGGCCTTTTACCGCTTCAATCTATCCCTTCTTCCTGTCCTTTCAAAGATATCAGCACCTTTGAATCTTTTGCCGTTAATGTTTAGTTTATCCTGTGCGAACGGTGATCTTTGTGTAGTGTTGACATTAAGGATACGAGATAGGACCGAACCATAAAGTGTCCTATCGAAATAATTGTATTTGCTCATAAATTATGAAACGGCAATTTGTTTGTGGGCCTTCGTGATGGACAAGCGATAATGGACCCCACAACTTTTAATAAAATGTCTCCCCACGGGTGGTCGCAAAGGCCCCTATGTCAATAAACGTAGCAAGGCTCCAAAGGGCTTTCCCATGGAACAATAGCGAGGGAGGAGCTAACCGACATGTCACGTTAAGCCTGTTTACGTACTGTCACTAAAAATAAAACTTCTTTATTGCTAGGAGGAAAGAGTAATCTACGCTGGTCTCCGCGGCAGAAGGACGTGACGGGACGGTACGAAAGCTACGTTCAGTTGGTTACGAAACAGTTAAAAGAGTCTACCTGCTTATAGAATAGAGAAAAGGCAGCATCATGATGGAAGCTATGAATCCTGGAAATCCTGCAGCCGCTATGGGAGTTGGAAACCCGCAAACACAAGGCCATCCTATGGACGACGGCAAAAGCAAGCAGGCGAAAGAGAAAGTTTACCGCCGCAGTTACACGCACGCTAAGCCACCTTACTCTTATATTTCGCTCATCACCATGGCCATTCAACAGTCGCCGAACAAGATGCTGACACTCAGCGAAATTTATCAGTTTATCATGGACCTGTTTCCGTTTTACAGACAAAACCAACAGCGTTGGCAGAACTCCATACGACACAGCCTCTCGTTTAACGACTGCTTCGTCAAAGTGCCTCGTTCACCCGACAGACCTGGTAAAGGAAGCTACTGGACGCTGCACCCAGACTGTGGCAATATGTTTGAGAACGGCTGCTACCTCCGCAGACAGAAACGCTTCAAGGCGGATAAAAAGCCTAGCCTGAGTGACCTTCCAAAGCCCGGATTGCTGAGCCCGGTCGTATCTTCGATGCACCATCAAAAAGTTCAGGGACCCAAGAGTTTAGGAGCGCCAAGCTTTCTTGCGCCGTCTCCTTACAGTGCTATGAGTGCCATGGGAGCTATGGGTGCAATGGGTATGGGAGCTATGGGCTCAATGTCTATGAACAAATCATTTAATCATCCATTCGCCATCAAGAATATCATCGCGTCCGACCATGAAGCCGACCTCAGAGGCTTTGATCCCATGCATTTCAGCCCTTATCATCCAGCGGGAATGTCTTCATCTATGACATCTCTAGGACTGCCAAAACCTTACGACACAAACCCCATTACAACAGAGCCTAGTCCTTACTACCAAGGTTGTGTGTTTACACCGTCCAGTTGCGCGGGAATTGCTGGATTTTCAAACCTTTCGTAAACTACACATATTTATCCTTACTCGGGACTTCGTACGTTTTAATTATGTTATGTGGGCCTCAGGACTGAGCTGCCTGTAAATTGAGTTATCTGTTAAGATACATTTTGCCAGTGTATACGAATTAATACTTAAATTCCAAGGTGATTTCGATGATTACATGTCAAATAGACGTTTTCTCTCGACTAAAGAGAACCATAACATTAGCGTAAAATCGGAGAATTTTATCAAAGTTAAAGAAAATTATAGAAAGTGTAATATAGCTTGTACTATTCCATTCAGTCGCCGTGCTCAGCGTGATTATTGAGTATTTTGACGAGAGTAAATGTGTAAATCAAAATATTTTGAAACTGAATTAATAAGAAGCCATGATCGTTTTAAGTTATGTTTGGTGCAATTGAGAATTAAGAGCATATGTTGTGAAGTCGATACGTTATAGTTTAGTGTTGTTTTGCTGCTGGGCAAAGAATAGCAAGAATTTTTTCTAAACTACCGAGTTATTCGGTAAAGACTGCTCTTGTGGTTAGCGGTTCGCATGTCAACTGTGTATTTAACACTACATTTACCATTATTTATACAAGCAGGGAGAGGTTTTGTAAATTTACAGTCTTGCCCAAATAGCAGTTTGTTAGTTCAACGAAATAAATTTTTAACGAAGAGTTTTCTTGACGTATTCATTGTTTTCCCTGTCGCCATTGCAGTAACTTGAGGTTGTTGAGAAGCGAGTCAAATTAATTATTTATCGGCTGGCAGCGAAGCCAACAGCCTTCCAAATGCCAGCTTTTTTAATTAAAAGTAATCAACAGTTCGACATTTCTCGTAACAGTTTTGACAAATACTTGGCAAACCTAGCTATAACATTTAAGAACACGATTATCAAGCCTGACTGAATGAACTGTTGCGCGCGAGGGTTGTAGTACAATTCCCGCGCCCGCCGTGAAATGATCTCAGTATGGGCCCGGTTCAAGCCAACTGAAAAGTGTGGCGGTAACATTACGAAGTGTGAAAACCACTTTACTCTCAGTAATCGAATTTGAGAGACTTTTTCCTGGATAAAACATGTAGTAAAGGTGTTAAAATAGCTCACCGATGACTAGCGGTCCCTTTGAAATTCCTCTCTGCATCATCTGTATCCCTTTCTCTAATATTCGGCCCAAGTTTGTTTTTTTTCTTTCTTTTACAACATTGATATCTTAAAACAGCTTGCCTTTTGCTTACAGAAAATAGCCTATAGCGGCTTGGTCTTCAACGATGTGATGATAGATTAGGGTCTATAGCGCGTACCTGCGTCAAGTCAGCTCTAGCTTTCAAAACATTCTAAACATAGATCTTCTTGAATGATTCTAACAGTCAACACGCCAATCTTTTGCAAACTTTGGAACTTGTGTTTGGAGAAGTCCTCTTTCAGGAGATCAAATTTCTTGAAAGGGTTCTTAACTGCCCAAAGTCGACTGAGTTGTTAGTTTAAACACCAACCTGTATACACAGAGCTGAGGCATGCATTATTAGATCAAAAAATACATTCAGTGATTGATGACTGTAGGGCAGTTCGTGTCGGCCGCCCAAACTAAGTTTTCTTCTTGTTATTTTGTCGCGAAGCTTAAGACAAAGGTTAGATGGAACCTTGTGAGACATTCCAAGGAGTTATAGAGGAATGAGGCTGAGTTCAAGGTAAAGTAAATACATTTTGCTATTACTCGTGTAGGTCTTCGCTATTCTTCTGGCTCAAGTGAATTTCCGTGGGAAAAAGCGGTCTTCTCTTTTGAGTTTAGTAAGCGGTCGGCGACCGTTTTACTCAGTTTTGCTAACTCGCAACATGTTAATCACCTACTTCTATTGTTTCTGACTTTCGGACACTCTTCACCTGGGTAAACGCTCGATCGGTTTTACTGTCCGCGTTTTAGTGCGCTTTGCACAGCTCTTGCGCGGCTCTATTTCGTCACGTAAGCGGATTAAAAGCTGCTGAAGGGAAACTTGGCAATGAGAATCGACGTAAGAATATCAAGACATGCTTTTTTCGAATTCAAATTGCTCCTGAATTTTGTGAGTGGTGAAGTCATGATGAGGTGGCAGTCTATTTGCCGCAGATGAATGTCAATTCCGCCATCGTGCCGAGATTCTACCCTGCTCGCAAAACGCTATCCGCCGGCCATCGACTTTTATGATGCGCTTTACATCGAAGCCGAGAGATTACTAGGTTAAGTCGTCTGGAGAGCTCCCGCATGAACACATCTGTTCAGGTACGTTTATCACTCGTATTAATGGTAGGTCCGTACTGCTCGCCGTGCGTTAAACAGTAAACCCGATATTTTGCTCAAACCTGTGAAATAAGTTTCGTGTCAGAGTCGCTTCTTTCTCGAGGAGTATTTTCAAGGATCGATTCAAAAAGGACCAGAGAAAAGGGAATCATAGCATCATTAAAAGTGTAATATGTTTATCACCTAAGGTCGGCAAAATGAACGTTTAGGGAAGCCGGAAGGTGCTATTCAGCAATTGTTCTCCTCCGCCTTCATCTCAAAGAGAAAAGAAAAAGAGCTTTACGAATCTCGATCGGGCTTTACAGAAATTATCTTCAAAAATTTGCCTCAGGCGTTTTGGTGGAGGAGTGATGCGGTGAAGAAAAGTTTAAACGAGTTTAGCTAAGTAACTAATTTAAACTCGCTTTATCCCACAGTCGAATATCAAAGGCCCCGAAATCTTTTAATCAAACTATCATACGCCCCGGCCTGTGAGCTGGCGGCATTTCGTTCTTAGTTTTAAAGGAATTCAATCGAATTTTAAAATGTCGGGAAGAAGCGATGGTTGTATGTTGATTTGGAAACAATGGGCTTTTGTTCTGTTCGTATTAGGGTACATGAGTTATAATTATGGAGCACGTTATGTTCAAAGCTGGGTCAAGTTATTTCGTGTTTTCATATCGGATGAAAATGCCAGATTTTCAGCGGCATTTTCAATCGTCTTTACTGACTTGTAATTGTTATTAACGTTCGAGTAAAACTGTATTGAATAGCCATGTTTATGTGTTTCCTTTTTCTATCGGTACACGACGGCAAAAGCAAGCTTCTCCTATTGAATCCATCAGCAAAGAGTTTATGAAGAGCAACAGAGAAATGATATAATGAATCACGTATTTATTGCCACCAAAATCTCTCGATCGAAGAAGCAACGAGATAACTAAATGCGAAGATGAAAACACTATTCAAGATGATACATTTTCAAACATAGGAGAATCCGTCGTGTTTCATGCCTTTAGGGTTTCGTGACCTGATCGATTTAACTCGCTTTAAATTCTCTTAGTTTACAAGTGGTTTACAATGGTTTTCATTTGGTCTTGAAACGCGAAAAATAAGTCCAATGAGACGAAACACGGAAAATATCTTTGTTGGTTAAGTGGCTTTTTATAGTTCATCTTGAATTTCATGAGTTTTGTCTTGCCAAAAGGTTTAAGCGATAAGGGCGCAATTTATTCAGGCAGCTTTCGTCTTTAGTGTAGGGCATAATTCAGTATCTGACTTCACTCTAGTGAAAATGAAAGTGTCGCTTTTGAAGCATCTGTAAAAGCTGCTTCGCGATAAAATTCAGCGCGTGATTGTCATGGAAAATGCGGCGGGCAGGTAGTTCGGCTGTCGTCCGTCGCAGTCGACCTAAATTTCCTTTTGATCTTATCTAAGTTCGTTGCTGCATTAATTCATTTACGATGGGAATTGTGTGCAAACTTAGGAATTGACGTTAGAAGATGATTGCTTTCATCAAGGGCAGACTTAGACAGATTAATTTCGAAGATGGCACCAAGATGTTTTGAGGTCAGCTTGAAGATGGCCTCGCCAAAATGGCGTGCAAATTCATCCGGTGAGGTTGCAATTTAAGCCTTCGTAATATTCATTGAAACATTGGTTTAATAAACGAAACTTGAAACTAAATCGATATTTTCTCAAAGAGGTTAGAGACACGCGCCCGACTTGAGTAGAGGGCGAGTGAATGATTATCAATCGTTTTAGTGAACAAACATCACGGCCACCCATATCGGTTAAAGCGAAACCATGCAGCTTGTCTTTGCTTCCAAACGTATTTTCTTTGAGGTCAAAGGCGTGTTTAGCTTCCAAACCTGAAATAATAGGTGTGTCTGAAAAGTGAAAACCTTCCCGGTAGCATCTGTTGTTTGGACTCGTGTTTTTTCGACTCGACGAGATTAGCGTTCAGGAAGGAAGTTTCGAAAATGAGCTGAGGAAATGGCGACATTAGCGGCTACAGGGAGGGGAATGTAAAAGAGGTGCGGTGCCGGGTTAAACACTCGGACCGCTGTCAGCAAGGTCCTTGAGATATCAGAAAGTATTTCTGATAACAATACCCCAGATTTTCCCATCGCCAACGTAAACATGAACGTATTTAGCCTTTGCAGAAAATAACAAGGATTAAACTGAGGGTGTACAGTAAAAGGAGCTGTAGGCTGAACATATGCGCGGCTCTGAATTCAGACGGACTCTGACATCTAAACTCTTCTATTCGGCGACTCAAGATAATTTTCTTAAGTTCAGCTTAAAAACTAGGGATGTTATCATTACGTTCCACGATGCTAGTAAACAGTCACGACACAGACGAAGTATAAAAGTTTACAGTATAAACCAGTGATTCAACTTGATGAGTTAAATATTTGCATGTTATATAGTTAACTGCTGGCAAAGGGAAAATATTGTTAAGTACACAACTCAGTTAACTGACTAAACTATAAATGTTCACTACAAGCAGGGTCTCTGTCAAGGAGCCCGGTGTTGTTTTATTCAAATCTAAAGACTAGCAAGACATTTCCGCTCTTTGTGACTCGATTCCAAACAAGTATGAAGCGAAGAAAGTCTCAGAAGCTGAGAGCCAGCTTCTCAGTTACTAGGTTTTTACTACCACAATTATGGATTTCTCAAGTCTTCCTTTTTTTGCGGTTTAGCGTCTAAATGGCGGAGAATTCTTGTTGGTGATCGAAAGTAAACTTGAGATGCTGTGAAAGCGATATGCTTAATGGATACTGGTAGTACACGTGGGAACAAGAAGCACAAAAGAACCTAAAAGGTATGGCAAATGGTGTTTTGATATTTATCAAGTTCTGTGCACAGTCTATAGAAACCTAATCGAGCTTAATCTCATACCCTTAGCTGTTTATAAACTGCTTCCCTGACTGCGGCGAAGCTTGTTGTTATCATGGTAATATCTGCTTAAGAGGAAGCGAACCAGCAGAAATCTCTCTCGTTTATAATAATCGTGTTAAATGTTACTCGTTGTTAAATTGCACTCATCTTTCGCTTCGGTGAAATTCTAAGGTTCATGTTGGGTTTTAGCAGGAAGACAACGTTAAACCCGATAAATTGAAACAGAGTCCTGTTATGTTACGTGAAAGTTGGTTTTGTGCTGCAGTAAAATTATCCTGAATTTGGTATTGCTCGTAACAAGATTTGTCATATTACATCAGCTAATTACTTACGAGAATCGGTATTTTCAGGCAGATTTTACATTTCCACGGGCTTAAAATTCAGTGGCCTCTTATAATTCTTTTTGGGGAATAAGGTAATAGTAAATTCAATGTTGGACCTGTCTAATTACTGAAAATGCTTAGATTTGGGGTACAACTGTAAACCGAAGGAGCTGTAAAACAGTCTTGACATGCAACAGCTTTTGTAGGTTATTACCGACACAGTTGTTCCATAGCCGTCTCTGAACGGTCAAATTTGCCCTGTCTAGGAGAACATCTTTTAGCCCCAGAGTAAATTTTCTTCTGATCTTTTGAAAATGTCATCTGTGCTTTGAAGAAGGGCAGTAATTATTTATCTGGCAGAACGTATAGCAAACAAATAAACATGGCCGAACATGTCTGTTTGATCATTGGGCAAGGTTGAAGACATGGTTACAATTGCTAAAGATGACAGCGTTAAAGATGAGACCAAACAAGCTTTAGTCAAGAAAAAAGTCAAATTAATCTGGAAAAATTTTTGGGAAAATTTTTGAAAAAATTCGGCTGTTTTCTTTGAGAGTAGCAGATTAGATGGAGGAAATTATGTGAGCACATGGGCATTATCTTTGGGCGTGGGTTTTGAAACTCCGAGAAAGGTAGGATTCTATCTGAACAGCTCTTAATACTTTTTCTAGCTGAAATTTTAAGAACTGTAACTCAGTATTACATAGAGAAATTTATACGGCTGCAATGGTGTTGACCTTAGCGATGAAACTTTTTGTTTTAATTCTCAAAACATTATGAGCTAAGAAGATCTGTCTCGCAAGAATTAAACTGTTTTCCCAGCTGTCGCCGTAAAATCGCAATTTCCTTTTCACTCGAAACTTTTTTTTCTGCGATGTCAGATTTCAGGAAAAGTTTCGTTCGACAGTGAAAAATTGTGAGTGGTATCTTTAAAAAGATTACACAGTCAGTTTTGGTAATAATATTTGCAAGAGAACAAATTTTTTTCTTTCTAAAGAAAGGGCTATTCCACGCGAATGACATGTTTACACAGTGTCTTTCAAGAGATGAGTTTCTAACCCATATTATTCTGCGCTCATTTTAAATTTTGCCTTGGATTAAAGACCTTTTTCAATTCTTTTAGCATGCCCATACCCTATAATCTACTCATTTGTTATTTGGCAATTTTTAATGTAAGAAATCTGCAGTATTTCACAGGGTTGGATGTTTGAAAAACAAGCCAAGTCTTATGCATTTGGCGGGTGTTTGTAGAGGCTTAAAGCGGATAAAAACTTGCTTGGCAACCGCGATATTACAGGCGCAATAGATGACCTTAAAATGGTTCGCGTAATATTCTGCTGCTAAAAAGGAAATTTAGTTTTCCCCTGAGCGTTTCTAAATGAAATTCAGTGGTAAGTTCCTTCTACCAAGTGTTTAAGAACTTTTTAACATAATGTTGTTATTGTTGTTTCTCGGAGTATTTTCAATACGTTTAATTTGAGCTAATCCATTTTGTTACCTTTCAGGTTTAAAGAGCTTTCGGGGCCTACAGGAGAAAGCAGTTAACAAGTGATACGATATGTGGTCTGTGCTTAGTGACGGTATTAACATCGAACAAATGCAGGAAATATACAACTGAGTAGAAAAATAAGAAAAGTAAAAGACAAGACGCTAGACAAAATCGAAACTTAAAGAGAGATGTCGTGCAATCCCGATGAATCTATGCACGTCCGTCATCTGAAAATAACAGGCAGATAATTGTATTAAGTTATTTCGTAGTGCGCCAAATATTCGCCTCAAGGCAAGCCTCTCTGGATTATGTGATCGAGAAAGAGAGTTTTCTAATCCGTAAATCCTAGAGTCAACTCCATGAGATTAAAATAGCAAAGTTTAATTTAGGGTTTAGACGTTGCATCGATGAAAAATAACCCTCATTTATTTGATAGTGATTCCATTTATACAATTCGAAATTTTTCGAATTACGTTTGTACAGAACTGTTTGGGGGAAATTTGTGACAGAACCCATCTACTTGTTGTCTTTTATTTGTAGGAGTCTTTCGCATCGTGTTTCCTTCAATTCAAACCATATCAACTCGCCTTGTTTACAGTTGTCCTAGCTGTTGAACTTCCTGCGTAGTTTAACCTCCAATTTTCGCAGTAAAACCATAAAGGCTTTTTTTTCTCAAATAAGTACCAGAAGTAAAGGAAATCATTGAAATTCTTATGGACGTAATCAGAAGGTTCGTACTTTCGTTTCTAGCGTGATGTGCTTCAGGTCTTGTGCGCGACGCGGCGGAGAGAGAAAACCTTTGTGACCCACCCAGATGAAAAAACTAAATAAATCGTTTGTGTGAGAGTATAAAGTACTTTAAACTCAGTTGTTTTCTGTCGAGTTAACCTCTCGAATACAAACAGTGAAACGTGAAACAGTTGACTCAAATTTCCCTTCGATAAATAGTTAGGAAAATATTTTCTCGCCTAACAAGCTAGGTTAGTTTATGTTGACTTTGTTTTTGTGTTCTCGGTAGATCATTCAGTTGAGCTTGCAGGAATATGACTTGGTTGTAATTCAGTTTTCTTTTCAAAAAGGGATACTCCAAAGCAAAGAGATGAACTCTTTCCTTCCTTTAAGAAACAACCTTGCGACAAGTTTTGTTTTACTAGAATAATTTATGTGGCTTATTTTATTTTTTTTTTCTGTAGTGTCGTGAGAATATTTGGAGAAAATATCTAAGAGAATATAGGAAAATACAGAAATAGGCCCAAAGAAATACGCAGCTGTCCCATTGAAATTTTAATTGAACATGACTTCTTTGACATCTCTTTGACGAGGCGGCATTGAACGCGAAGGCGTCACGGAACTAACTGAGATTTTTTAAAACCTCGTAGTGGTTTCTAAGCGAGATATATTTCTGTAGTTTTGCTCTATGTTCTACAAGACAACCGAAAGTAAAAACAGCTGTGATGGAATCTTAAGCAATGCATCCTCCGCTAAACATGACCTGCAAGTGGGTGTATCAAGATTGTCGCAATTTTGCCTTCGTTTTCCATTTATTTTCTAGACATCTCTGGTAGTAACGGTCAGCAGGCTAAACCGTCATGAATACACACGTTGCTTTCATGCCAAGCAGGTTATAATAATGACAACATTTTGAAAAGGTTTTCGTCACTCCACAATACAAAGATTTGTTCATTCTATTTGTTCTCAGAGCAGTTATGTTCGTACGGAAAAGTGAAGGTACAAGGTAAAGTCACCAAGTAAACATGATATCGAATTTAACGAATTTGCTTTCTATGAGGAAGACAGTGGCAACACACCAATTGCACCGATTGAAACAATGTCAGCCGCTTTTGGGATCTAAATCATTGCCGTGGTACAATTCATTTACCGTGGAAAAATCTCGTACCCAAAAATAAAGTACTAAAACAAAAATATGTCCGAGTTTGTTTTGTGTATGTATTTGAGTAACAATATATGTTGTATGGATATGTAGACGTATGAATGTGAAATAAGTTAATAAACATTGATATATATGGCGAATTAGCTAAACCAACTGACTGAGCAAGCAAAAATTGTTTTAGTTTCTGCAGTTTATTTGGGATGTGAATATTAGCTGGCTCCTGCAAGTTTCGTCCACGGTTTTTTCCTATAAATGTTACGAAATACCCATTTTAAAGTCCCATTAGAGCTCAAGCAGTACCTTAATCCGGGCTATGAGCGTCAGCAGTAAAAGTTGAAAGTGTAATATCAAGCAGAGAGAAGAGTGTTGAATGGTCTAAAGTAAGCTAAAATGTTTGGCCTTGTCTTTGACAGCCTTAAAATTAAAAGGAGACACTGCCAAGAAGAGAGGAAAACATTAAGTTCACTTATTATTTTAACCTGAGAGTTAAAACTATATCAAGTAAAGAAACATATAAGGCTATTTTGATGTCAAGTTTCAGTTTTCAACAAAAATTCTTTTCAGAAAGTTCATATTTTTTGGAAGGCCAAGCCGCCTTTTATCGTCTCGTAGTTTGTTTTTATTAACCTTCAAGATCAATATATTTGTGTGCACACAATATTTCCCTTGAAATGGCATTTTTAATTTGTGTGTTTGGTGTCGAGTGATGAAAAATTCGTTCTTTTCTAATTGCATTTTCAATTATAAAACTTATTTGCTGAGGTGCTCTCTGGGAGATGTTCATTTCTGTTTTTCATTTAACCAGCACCTGTCTTGAATTTAATGGATTTCATTTGCCAAGTGTATTACTTTAATGCCAGCACTAGATAAGATTTTTCCTGATATTCCCAGTGATGATGTATACTTAGAATGTCTTGAATAATCAGCTTAAGAACCGAAATAGATAATCTTTTTAAGTTCGTTTCTGCTTTAGCCAAAAAACAACAGATAACAATATTTCCGGGCAAGAATCTTAGACAAATCGCTATAGCTTGAAATCTTATATTTGCAAAATCGTTTTTTTTTTTGCGAGCCATTTCAAAAAATTTTGGAAACCTGAAAAGTCATGTACGATAAAAACTATGAGAAAATAAAACAAGGTATTGCTACTCAAGCAAAGTGAAAACAAGTAATTTTTAGGATTGTGTTTGTTCTCAGTAAGATGTGTTTCGTATTTCCCATGCTATTAGAACTGCCCTACTGGCAGACAGAATTGCTAAGTCCTCTTCTCTTACGAAAACTAATTTCCGAACACAATTAACATAGTTTAAACATTTTAATCTGCGTCATAAGCCCAATTTATTGAAAATAAGATGTAGCCTTACAACGGATGAACCAAGATATTAAATGACAGCGTAAAATTACATTTTCTGAACTCCGTAATATACAAGGGAAAATCAAATGTCTCACGAAAATATCCTGTTACAAAAGGTGCGTATCTGAGCATTTTTTGTTGTTGTTGTTCTTTTATGCCAATTCAATAAATGGAAGTAAAGGGCACAGTTGTATACTAAAGAAGGCCAAATTATACAGCAAAAAGTGAATATGTAAAATCTTTTAGGATGATATCGAATAAAAGACGCTTTTGACTGACGAAAAATATCTATTATAAAACATAGATTTTAGAACTCTAAAAATTTTCAGTTTGCCCTTTCCCTTAAGAACGGGGTATTAAAGAGGGCCCGTTTACTGGCAGTGTCTTATACAAGCCAAGATAAGGCACTTAGAGAACAGTTTAAAATTGCCACGTCTCTTCAGAAACTTATTCTCCGAAAACGATTGCTTAATAGCTAGTAGGAAGGATGTGTATGAATGTGTAAAATGATCCCATGCTTCCCGCCTTTCAATGTGGTTCGCCCATTGTTCCACGGAGGAAGACCTTAAAAGCTTTTCCTTTGTTGTGGCTGATAAACATTTCTTCTTATCTGTTTAAACTTAAACGAATTCGCAGAAAGTTAGTAAAAGGAAGACTTTCGATCCCTACTACTTTGTTTTGACTTTAAACTGTCTTTTCTTCATTGTAATTTGGCCACAACTCTATCTGTATGCGGGAACTTGTTACAAAAAAATAGACTCGACCCAAGACCGCAGCTGTGACAATAGGTCAGTCTCCAGGCACTTAACTAATTTGGTAGTCAGCGCAAAAAAATGAGTTTTCAATTTCCTGCTTGCTAGAGCAAGCCAAAACTAGCTAACAGAGTTCCCACGTTCAAGAAAGACAAGAGAGAAAGTTAAGCTAACTTAAGCCTCACCATTGTAGTTAAAAGTTTTCCTTTTGTATTTCACGTGTTTGCCGCTTTGTTTTACAAAATTGTCTTTACAACGCTAATCCCATCGTTGTAAAGAAATAGTTGAAGCAATGAAATTGTAATAAACCACAATTTATCTTACAGCCGTTGGTTGTTCTTTGTCTCTTTATTGTTAGTACATTACTTTCTTTGTATTAATATTAGTTAAAACGCTATTTCTCCAAAGAAAAGTAGACCGATTTTCAATCATACATTACAGCCAAGTTTCTAGCAATATCCAGCGATCATTCAGTGAGGCGTACACTGCTTCTCCGTCCCTTAAACCCGGAACTTTTCGATTTCTGTTGTCATATAGAGGTGTGAGGTCGGTTTTAATTACAAAATTGTCCTATTATGCCTTTTCAAAAGCCTTTGAATCGGAGCCTAATATTCGCGGTGATGTTCTGATTATTGGTAAATTCGCTACACAATGGGCGCTTTCTGTCAATTAATTTGCAGTAGAGTCTTTGTCGGTACAAACAGAAAACGTGATCAAATAAAACAACTGAGATCTCACCACGATGTAGCAATCTTAAAGCAAATGGTTTGTTTTACATTTCTGCTTGAAATGAAATGGAAATACCGATCAAAATAATTATTCTCTCGTTTAAATGATAATGAATCCAGGCTACTCATCGTTGGGATGAAACACTGGGAGTTTCGTATAAGTGATGTTTGATATATTACTTACCTAAAAACACTTGAAATTGTATAAAAGCAAATTTCGCTGCGATTATGAACAGGGATGTTTTTTTTTCTTGAAGACAGTCGAAGTTTTTGCAAAACTTAATAATTTCCGACACAAAAACACAATAGAGACAATGAAGGGATCAGTTACGGAAGAATCTTCCACTACCATGGACATGCAACTCTTTTATCTTTGATTAAATTTCTTCTGGTAAGGTACTCAACACAAAAAACGGCGCTGTGGTACCTTTCTGAGCTAACATTTAATTTCACGCCACCTTTGCAAATCTTATCCACTGCGTAGAACAAATTCTATTTTTTCTTAATAAACACATTAAGGCTTGTGTGACACATGTTGTCAACTCTTTATCAAAAAGTCCGTTGAATTTATGAACAGTTCTTTCACGCATGATTCTTTATTTATTAGAGAGGTACATTTTTGCATAATCACAGGCTTCGAGGAGGGCTTTCCTAACTTCCGCAGATTGACATATTAGCAGGGCAATGTTTTTGCGTGCGGGAGAGGCATTTTTGCTCCAAATTTCAAAACGCACGCGGAGAAACGCTAGAAAAAATATTTGGGAGCGGTTTGTTGGGAAGCAAACATATAACATGTATTACCCCTCAAAAGAGGATTTTGCTGTACATAGACATATCGTACACAAACACGGCACAAAAATATTTGTTCTCGAATATTAGTTGTTGAAATTGTGAGTTGCAAACGCTAACTTTTTAAGCTCTCTCAACTGATACCCCTCACATTGATATTTTTCAAATGAATAGAGGTATGCTGTTTTAGCTTGGTAGCATTACTTCAGTTTTTCATGAAGTGGGAAGCTGTGAAAAGCCCTTTGTTTTAGCCGTTTGTTTGTTTAGAAGTAAATTGATTTTTTTGCGTGGGAAAAAGTGACAGCCAAACTGTCGCTTCTCGGGATTAGAAATGACCCTATGTTCGTCATACGCAAACCTCATCGATTTTTGCATAAAAGTAATTCGTCGCAATTAAAAGTAGACTCGGACCTTCGTTTACACACCTTCCCAGATCAATCGAGTCGTTTGTTCAGGGGTTGACACTCATTCAAATCCTTTGTCTTACGGCATGTTATTAGTCAAAGAAATAATGTTTATCGTCATCTCTTTCCATTTTTTTAAAATAAAAGATATTTCTCGCTTGTCTTTTAATACCAATTGTATTCCACGGCGTCTAATTGAATGGCAAAAACAATTTTCACTTTAGCATGTTCCCCCTAAAACAAAGCCATCATCACCGTCGTTTGAATTTTATGTAGGCGTCTCAAAAAACTTGACAGCCAATTTTGCTAGTGTACTTTAATAAATGTGAAGCAAAATTCCAAACTGGGGACTCGGTTGATAAGGTAGCCGTGAATTTTAATTATCTTTCTTGCTTAAGCCCTGGGTAGGTCTGGCCCAACTAATGCCAAAGTCCGCCATTTTCGTAATCTGGATCGTGCAATAGATTATTGTAATTGTTTGATTTCGCTCGATGTACAAAAAAAACGAATTCAAACAAGTTAGAAAAATAAACTTATAAATTTTGAATTCTGTTGACTTAGAACTGGGGCGGTTTGGTTTGCTGTTAGTGAGTTAAATATTTTGTGGACTTCAAGGCTCAGCGAAGAGAAAACATTTCACTGAATAATGAATTTGTTTTAGAAGAGAAAACATCTCATGAATAGGAACTTCACATTAGCCACCGATCGTAAGCAGTTAAGCAATGTCATGCCTTTCCCTCGAGGACTTCGCTCCGCTTGTAAAACCTAGTATAACATTGGAAACAACTGTCCTATATTGTTGTCGAGGAAACGTTAATCAAGTTTCTTGCGCTAAAGCTACTCATTGTGTCTCTCCTCTTCACCAGAAGTGAAAAGCATATATAACCTGGGAGTCAGCTTTCATGATTTTGACGGCAGCCGGCAATACCAAACAACTCCTTACTCACAAACCACACAACAGCAAACTGCTGCTTCAATTCTGCTGCATGCTAAAGCTGTGATCAAATCCAAAAGTTTGAACATGTAACTAAGATTGTCCAAAACATTTACTCGGTGAAAACAAAAGTAAAGGCAAAGGAGGCTGAATTTAGGGCTACGGTTCTATGCTCTAAACCCGGGGCTCTAAAGCGCAATATGACTACTGTGATGAACACTTACAAAGAAAGAAATGTCGGATATAACTGGGCAGTTAGGTTCTTCGCCACATTATTTCAACTTGTTTGGGAGCACGATCTTGGGTTACGAAATCAAGAAAAGGTTATTGTCTTGAAAGTCGAGCGAGACAAAACAACTAGCGTAATAACTGCAACGCTTAATTTTGTTACTGGGAAATTCCAAGGTTTCTTTCGAATGAGCTCGGTCCATTCGCGTTCAGCGCGAGAGCATCGTGACACTGAGAAAATCGGGGGTTCTAATTTAACAAGTAATCCGTAGAGTATTCATAAAGTGATAGAATGACCAACGTTTGAGTGGAATTACAAATATTGGGCTATGGAAGACTCCTAGGACAAACATTCTCCGAAAATATTGTCCTTCGGGCAAACTTGAAGTCAAGTCAGAAATCAGTGAGTAGAACGTCCTAGTAACTGCAAGTGTATTTACTGCAGAAATTAAGAACATCTGCCGTCTTTTTTCGTGAATTCCATTTTTTGTGGTTGTTTTCTTCGAGCGAAAAGTGATGGTAAAATTGTATTCATGTCGTGAATGTAAATAAGCGTAAACTAATCATAATGACGCACACAATCTTGGAACAAGATGCGAGAAAACCCTTGACTAACTTCACCGCTCTGTTCGAAAGGAAACCATGTTTGCTACATCTAAAAGGCATTTGACGCGTCTAGACGACCGACATGTTATTCTCGCCCTGTATCACAGCATATAGCAGGCTGTTCATGAATTATCCATGATGTCTACTCCATACCAATATTTTAGTTCACAGTTGGTTTAGTAGTGAACGTAAAGATCACAAGGTAGATATGGTGCTTCAGTTCGTAGGCAGTTTGCCATTTGGTGTTCTGTTTTCTTTCTTTTTTAGTATCGCTTATTTTCAAGATTCTTCTTTACCCTAAACATCGTTTTGTAAATTACATCAAGAAGCAGCTTAAAATGCTTTAATTTTGTTCATTGTCGATTTACTTGGCCGTAAGATTGTTATTATTCATTTCAAAGTCTGAGTGCAAGAGAAGCAGTTCAGTGCTTTGTTTGCTTCAATTTCTTTCCTGCTCTCGTCAATTTATGTGCACTCCTTTCCTTTTTTTTTCTTTGCCTTTTTCGATAATATTATAATTATTCCAGTGCATCTGCGAGTGTATTCAGCTTCACAATATGATAAAATAACTCTTTATTCAAGGGCAAAAGTCTCCCTTTCTGCTTGCGTATGTCATGAATAGACTTACGTGGATTGATCATGCTTCAAATGACAGCTCGTCACCGGCTTTTTTGTGCAATAGACATTTTCAACAATGGAAGATCTTGCAAAGTTTCTGTTCTAATGGAACAAACAAGCGTTGTGAAATGTTTGCAGAAAGCTCCGCCGCACAGCTGACAAATGAACAAGGAAATTGTCAGTGTTAAAATCATATGTTACTTCAGTGATGTCAGAAGACATCTCACAACCGGAAAAAAAATTATGAGAACAAAAATGCATTTAAAAAAGTGAGGTAAAAATTGACCGAGGCGGTTCGTAAATATTTCCTGTGGTACCGCACAACTAAATTGAAAATGGGCTTTTGAACTTATATCCAAGCAACCCATGAATCTATTTGTGAAGGAAAATTGAAATAAATGACTGCTTCTTTTGTTTTCATTTGGTGACAGGGCAAATAATTCTTTTTAGTGAATCTCCGCTCCTATGAATAGCAGAGTCTTGCTGAAATACTAGTACCCTTCACTGACACAAAGATTATGATAAAAACTGAACATTTGGGCAACGTTGTGTTGCCCGGTATAGCCAGCTTGATTTGTCTTGTTACGCCTGAGAATGATTCCGCAAAGAAAATGAGAATAGGAGATGAGAATTTAAAAATCCATTTCTTATGAAAATGATATAATATTATTTTGAAGGACGTTGTCATATTAAAGCAGTTGGCTTGTTTCTTTAATTGCTTTCTTTGTTGGTTTTTCCCTAGAGCCGTGGCGAACGGCAAGAATTCTATGGTCGATGTTCTGTTTACTTTATTATTATGTTGCTATCATTGGAAGGTTGCATAAATAGACTAGATCACCGCGAAAATTGCTTTGTTGAAACCGCGAGCTATATATTTTTAGATTTAATATCATTTAACGACTCTCGAAATGTTGTTTGGGCAGAAAGAGCTTAATTTTCACATTTGTTTTAAAGAAGAATTAATTTCTGAATTGGAATTTTATACAACTTTGTATCTGTCTTGAATCACATTTTGGTCACCGACACTGACATCCTCTCCATAACTCATCTGATGTACTCAAACATTCATTTCCATTAAGTTTTGTAATATTTCTTCAGCCAAGGCAAATATTTCATTGAGGGTGAAAATGATTCTAGAAGCCTCCGTCAGATAAGAAATTGTGCATGAGTAAAACCTGATCGTTTTGTCGCCTTAGACGAGTCTTGTAAATACATGTTGTAATGCGAGCTACGTACTAACCGTACTATCATGCTGAACCCCTCCCCCCCTCCGCCTCTACCATAATGGATGGTAATCAGGGTCGTTACTAAATCAAGTCTTAATATCAACGCTATTCTAACAAACGACACCCCAATATTTCCGATGTAAAGTACCATTTTAAACACAAAATTTAACAAACCCCTCTGGTGCTTAATCGAATTTTTACCATTACTGGACAAATTTTGCACAAGTAAGCATCTAAAATAACGGTTACTAAGTGATAAAGCCGGTGGCTACCATCTTACTTCACCACATTAAAAGAACAACGTTTTTAGGTAAAGGAGAAATGAAAGGGGGCTTTGGTTCCGATATGGGACAGAAAAAAGGGGAGCCTATATAGGCACTTTTGCTTAGCATCTTTATTAATCTTTTTTTTTTTTAGATTAAAAAGAAAATTATTTATTACAATTTAATGGCAGAATTATGAAGTGAATATAGCGAAAAAAGGAAGAAATGCATGGAGCAGTGACATGCTGGGTAGTATTAGCAATGTTTTCTTGCAGCATATCCCCACTCACTCCATTTTTGACCACAATGTGTTTTTTTTTTCTTTTGTTTTCTTTTATTTGAAAGATCTCACTGTCCGGACCCTTACATTGAAAAGGCAACTTCCGATGAAGAAATTTCTGGTCAAAGAAACAAAAGGGATTTTGAGCTCACATTACCTGATCTACTTCCTAAGAATAGTAAACACGAAAATATTTCAAAACTATATAAGAAAAACGGCTAAGCAATGTACCCTGAGTACAGCGTCATCGTCACCAGTCCTTGTCACATCAACAACATTTACAATCTCTGGCGCCAAAGCTGAGTAAAAAGAACCTAAAATCTAAGATGCTTCAAAAACTACAAAAAGGCCGACAGAATATTTTTAATCAGTACGGTAAGTTACGTAACACGGTCCGTCCCGAAAATGGAATGGAAACTAAACCAATTCAAAGTTCTACTGGTAACTCGGCTTCCCCATTCTTTTTTCTTTTTTTCTTTCTTTTTCTAAGAGGCCTTATTTTTCAGTAGTTACACAATTATGAATGCAACAGAGTCCAGCGAGAGATAAAGTGTGTCGTGGTGATGAACAAGTCCGATTAACGAGAGTAAATCAATACAATGCTCCAAGACTGACCAGCCAATTACGGACAAACGACGGAACCCCACTACAAGAAGTGTATCAGATCTGCAGAGGAAGCTGCAAGACCTTAACAAGTCAGGCAACTTTTCCGAGGAGGAGTATAAGAAACTTCAAGTTTCCGGTCCAAACTCTGCATCTTTTTATGGACTTCCAAAATTTCATAACGAGGAGCCTCAACCAGATAACGACCATTTCATAACTGATCCCAGCGGAGTTGAATTGCGTCTCCCTGAGACCAAGAAACAGTTGCATTGCTGCACCTATATTCCAGGTATCTAAGTACGTGGCGAAGATACTCAGAACCTTACAAGTGGATGACCAGTATACCGTGCGCAACTCAACTGAATTTGCAGAGTTCGTGCTTAGCCAACGGGTCACTGACGATGAGGAACTCGTATTCTTTGATGTCGTTTTACTTTTCACTTCCATCCCTGTAAAGTTGGCAATTGACGTTGTAAAACCGAAGCTCCGATGGATAGAAAGAAACACCTGTCTTCAGTGAGTCGCAGGCAGTTATAGACTTTCTGGAATTATTACTGGGAAATAGCTTCTTCACTTATCAGGGGATGCAATACCAGCAAGTGTTTGGTTGCGCAATCGGGTTACCAGTCAGCGCAATGGCCGCAGATCTTGTCATGGCCAACGTAGAGGAACGAGCAGCGTCTGCCTCAGTCTCCAGTTGCTCCACGTCGGTGGTGGAGCTAAGGTATGTGGACAACTGCAACGTACGTTTGATGACAACAGACGCAGACCTTCTCCACCAGCATCTGAACTCTATTGACGGTAACATCCAATTCACAATAGAGTGCGCATGTCAGACTAACAAGGGTCAGAGTATTTCCTTTTTGGACTCACGAATAACCGTGTTGAGCGATGGTTCCATAGCGACTGATGTTAACAGAAAATCAACCCAAACCCGCAACACAGGCAACACAAGGAAGCTGCCGCGGTGGAAACACTCTTCAACGGGAGCCAGCCTCTTCTTCCCTCCGCGTCCTGTACTAAGAACGGAAGAGCGGGAATGCGTTTTAAACGATTTAAAAGCGAGTGGTTATCCTGGTAGTCTGTTAAGGAAATATCCTAACAACAAGGCTGAGAGGCCACTGGGGTTTGTGATCCTTCTTTACGTAAAAGGCGCATCTGATCGCGTGGGCGGCGTCGTCCGAAAATCTCACGTTCGGCATGGCAGCCTTGAGGCCAGTGAGAACACTGGGTCACATATTTAAAAAGCCCCAGGACCGACAAAAGTTCGACCGAGTCCAAGGGATCGTCTACAAAGTAAGCTGCCATGACTATACATTCACCTACGTCGGGGAAAGCAAGCGCTCGTGGAGCTCACGCGGGCTAGAACGCTGTGTTACAAACTAGTACAAGAGGCTTTCCTTGGAGTCGTGGCACTAGACTTTTGACATCACCGTTCCCTCGGGCTTACATACTGTTGATTTTAAAAACCAATAAACCGGCGGCACACGGGCTTGTGGTGCGGGTAGTAACGAACCTTAACATTGCTATTTTGATGAAGGTGGACAGAAGCCACCGAAAATCCAGAACAGAAAACAACGGAAAAGTAACCTTACTTCTTTAACCCTTCTTTAACCGAGTACAGAAGTGGGCCGGGGCCCCGGAACGAGTATTGACGCTCGTTGCATGAATCGTTATCATTGTTTGTGGACGTATCATTATGAAGGCAAGACATTATGTGAGTCCACATTCCAATCGGGGTATTTCTTAACGTCTCTTATAACGTACTATGTAAGAATATATGCATCACTAAGGATGGAGGAATTGAACTATTTAAATCTAAGTTAACTAGTCAAAACAAGTTCTAACTTACCAGTTATCACCCGATTTATTCCACAGTCACTTCTCGTTTTAATAAGCTCCCTGGTATCAAAGAAAAGAACTCCATGACCCAAATTGAATGAGCAAAATAATCAGTTTTCTAATTAACTAATAATGATAAATTTACTGCCATAGCGAGTTTGTGAAATTGACATTTGAACTTCAGCACCTCTGATAAAGTACTAAAATGCTCCTACAAAGTGCTCAAAAAAGTTTCACAAGCGCGCTAAGTTAGTTAATTTACTATTATCAACTTCAAGTTATTTGGAGGCGGGACTCAAAACAACGTTTTAGTCTAGCTGACCTTCAATAACCTAACATTTCACGAATCATATTAGATTCGTGAATAGATCATCTCATTTCGTCTACCGAACGAAATTTGTGTTCTTAGTATATGAACTTTGATAAAAACGGGAGTAGATTACAAAATAACTCATCATTTACCGAGAAATACTTTGCTAAGAGTTGTAGGAATGGTCAGCTAGCCCACCTCTAGGGGTGTGTGGGAGTCTGCTGACTGGGAAAATTTACACTGAGTGACCACATTCACTTTCTGGGGATTTTCTGTGCATTGCGAGAGAACCAACGTCCAACATTTCTTGATTGACATTTTTTGATTCTCTGCTAAATCGATTCGTTTTTCCTTCACAGCATACACCATTGAAAGTTTGTCTGTTAACTGGTTTCCTTGAAGATTCACGAGTTTTCACTTGGTTGATGAGCTTTGCGTCATTAACCCAGGGCCTCAGCTATCAGTTTTGAGATTTAACCCCTTCAGTACATTAAAAATTGCGGTTCATTTCACTCTGTCAACTTGAACTTCAGCGTATTTTGGTTATTTACCTTACGGTGTTATAATAAGACTATGGCGTAAATAACCAAAATTGGCTCAAATCTTATAGTCTTTTTGGTTAATTTAATATCCACACATTGATTGATTTCAAGTTTGTCTCAGTACTAATATCCACACAAACTCTTATATTTCAGCTCCTAAAGATTCTCCATGCAAAATCTTACATTAAATTCTAAACCTCGGATAATACATTTCCAGCTTTCTGATTTAGATTTCTGAACGGAGAAATTGCTGAAAACAGCACCTTTGGCTTCACAGTTGACTCAACTACTCAGAGTTTGACAGAAATGATTAATTGAAAGAGTTCTTAAATGCAGTACAACCAAGGCGAAGGGAGGATCCAAATTAGTGAAAACAAATTAATCTTTAGGCATAAAATTAAGCTAAGCATTCCTGTAAAGTTTGGGTAAAGTTTGTTACCTTACATATGGGTCTTGTAGTTTTTATACTTCAGTAAACTTGACCGATTCTGAACCACCTGTGTGAACAACACAATGTCAATTCTTGATTATGACGGTCGCGTAAACAAGTAAGATCTTACTTTGTTTGACTTGAAAAGGCGTATAATTTTCAGCGACGCCTCTTCATCGGATTTTCCCGTTAACTTTTTGTCGTTTGCCAAAATGTCCGGAATGTAGACACCTTTGGAGGTGATTATGCGAAGAATACTTCGGAAGGAAATTGTCTCGCTCGCTTTCCTCCATGACAAGCTGCAATCATCAACTCAAAAACTGAACAACGCGCGACAAACTTTCCCGCCTTTCCATACTATCTCGTCGTTTAGATCTCACTGAAATGTCCACATTATTCAGTCGATTGAGGCAGCTAATCCATTCGCCCTTGTTGGATACGCGATTACAGTTGTAAATTAAAGTCAAGTGAAGTGATAAAAATGTCGTTTTGGGTACCGAAATAGGTCAGCTATGATTTTAGGAAAGGCAATACCTAACGATAAGGTTTTCGGGAAATAGACAAAAAAAGCCCTAATAAATTCGAGAAGACTCAAGTTCCCCTAAAATGACCGAACGGATAAAATTTTTATAGCAAAGGGTCCTTAAAATAAACATATAGAGCTATAACTGAAGCACTCCAGATAGCCTAAACTGAACAGCGTTTGAAAGCATTTGAGAAAAACCCGTCGCTGGGTGCCCTGACTCAAGCCTTACTTCATTTCATAAACTTGCGGTGATGGTTTAGACCGGACGTCCAATGATTCAGATGAAGCCTACTGCATCAGTTGAGCTTCAACGAAAAGTTGCTTTGTCATTCATGCCTTCATGCAGTGTTTGGGAAAAATTTAAGCCGAAATGTGCAGAAAATTCTATAAAAATCCTCTAAAGCTCTCTCCATTGCAATAAAAAAGCATGTCTTGTAATTTGGGTTGCTTTCTTTCTACTCTTGTTTGTATTAAGTTTAAGTAGTTTGCGAAAAGGTCGGTCACGAATGCACTTTTGTGGGTCAAGTGATATAACTGGTTCGTTGAGAAGCGAATCCCCTTTGTATCGCTGAATATTTGTATTGTGCGAAGACAAGAGAGGATCAAGGTAAGCCAGAGAGTGAATCCCAACTGATAGAGGCCTTATACCCAAGGTAATCCCTCTTAACCTAAAATGCATAAGATCGTTTATCGGCCCAAAGTTTGCTCGTTAGAAACTTAGATAGGTCAATTGGACAGAATTATGGAGAAAAAAAGAAAGTTTCGGGAAAAAAAAGTGCTTTTCCTTAAGTTATTTTTAGACATGGTAACCAGTTCTTGGAGGGTGTTAGTCGCGTGATGCGTGGACAGCGCAAGCGACGTTCTCGCAACTACAACAATGTACCTCAGACGATCTATGTGTTTTGACTTCGGAAAGATGTTTCAACGGCAACGTGCTAAACAAAAGGCTTAATGAGCAGAACAATGGCTTTGCACGTGCGTTATAATTTTTGGTACATTTCTTTGCCGTCCTCTGCAAAACAAGAACGTGAAATGACCAAGTTCTGCGTTGTCTGGAGAACGTGAACTACGATGGCTAATTTTTTAAATTTTTATTTAGAATTTATCGATGTGTCCTAGATTCAGTTTCGTGATAGCTTTGACAGTGATAAACAAAGTAAATTAGGGTGTCGCGAAATTCGTAGATAAAATATAAAATCATTTTTTTATCGACGTTGTCCTCGGCGTCGCCGTCGTGGTTTCTTAAGCTCCTTAATAACCTCTCAACAACGACTGAGGAATGGTGTCTACAAAACCCATGATATTGTAAAAGGTCACGAAACTTGATCCCACCGCGCGACGTTAGTTTCTGTTTTATTGTGTTAGAAATTTATATGCTACAATAAGCATTTTTTTTTAAATATCCAACCCCTGAAAAAAAAAAAAAAAAGACGGGTGTCATATTACACCCCTACCTCCTCATAAGGGCCACCTCTCGACCACTCTCGACCTCCTCATAAGGGCCACCTCTCATTGTGGAGAGGTTTGACTGGGCTGTATTTTCTTCTGGATTTGATCGCTAGCGTTACATATTTAGTTTGAGCTGGATTTTATACCACTCGGCGTACTGAATCTTCTCTTGACGAAGAGTAACAACCACTACATCGCCACTGCTATGATTTTACGCTCAGTAAATTTGTGTAAATAAAGAAGTGAAGAGTTCTGAACACAAACCATTTCAACCTCACGTTGCGTTGTCCGTAGAGTGGGTAGGTTAATTATTGACACGATCTTTACTTAGGGATCATGTTTGTAACTATATCACTACCAGATATTCGTAAGCTTTGGTGTACGATTGATTGTCGAACGATTTCGCTTTTCTCTTTTTCTTCACCTTATATCGTTCTTTTACCTGTATCGTTAAAATGACAGCGAAGACCAGGTCCACTAGCAGTACTCAGCGCCATTTGAGCACAGACTTGACAGACTTCGAGTGGGAGTGTCTTCTGTCTAGTGCATCGTTTGCTTTTCCCGGCCACATTGCCTCTAGCTCCAGTCTTCGACAGAGTAATCGAACTCAACGAACTGAAGAAACCATCAGCGAACAAATTTTCCTAAACCAAGATCTCGCCGCCATCCTCCGCCCGCGGCACGCACAAACCATTTCTTCAAACTCGCGCGCGTTGCTCGTAGAGTGAAAGTGAGGCTGTTTAGAGCCCAGGACAACCGTTTTTGATCTTTCGACATCCAAGATGGCGGAAGAAATGCGAGCGAAAGTGGCACAACTTTTGAAAGGAATAGACAGGTAAGAAAAAGTGGAACGGTATCCATTAATTTGTAGAAAAACGAATAAGTGTACATTTTATAGATTAGTGTAACAATCTTCTGTTTAGGGACCCATCTTAGGAGCCCAATGATTCTCTCGATCCACGTGGATCAAACCAGGACGTAACATGTCGATCAAAGTCGATCATCGAAAACGTAGTCGATAAGTCGATAGTACTCGACATTTGTCGATAATTGTCAATCGACAAGTTAAATTTGTCGATAAAAGTCGATAATCACAAGATTTTCAACTGATTATCGATTTTATCGACAAAAATGCAGACAAATGGTTCAATCAGCTACGAAATTCAAGTGACCAAAGCAATAATAGCTCCAATGACTTTTTTTATGCCGAGTGTAAACAGCTTGAAAGTGAATCTGTATGGCAATAAACCTAAATAAAAACCTGAACAACCAAGTGGTCTGTTATTCATTACAGAATTGAATGTTTAAATTACCTTGAGAAATGATCGATTAACAGTTTCAGCTGAACTAAATCGCGATCTATAACATAACTCGAACCAACCTAATTCCCAGGGTCTCTCTAGGCGGAAGAGATGAGAGATCCTGGGAACTCGAAGTCGTGTTTCTTCGGGGGGACAGAACGGGCCAAAGTTTAGACTAGATGCGGGATAAAATTGAGGCAAGCAAAGTAATTAAGAAGTAAAGTAAAGTAAATTGATATTTTATTTCATCAGTGTTTTTACTCAGTTCAACATGTGACAAATACAAGCTGCTACGACTCTCCTCCCTCTCCGCTAGGTTGGCTAAATTTGCCCAGTTTGTATGCCCCTTGCTTCTCCTTGTGCCTGTGACTGTTGTACCAGTCTGCAACCTATGTATGCCTATGCCATACATCGTTTTTTGTATTTCGGATACTTGTTGATTGAAATCGAACAAAATTGATCAAAATCGATCAAAATCAATCATAATCGAACAAAGTCGATAATCACAATAAATTGTGTGATTGACTTTTATCGATTTCCGATATTTGTCAATTGATTAGTATCGACAACAATCAACAATGATTGATTTTTATCGACTATCGAAATAATCGACATGTTACGTCCTGATCAAACCCTTTTAGTTATATGAGGGAAAAATGTACGTGACCATTTATGGTTGTCAATAAGCTTTACAACGACGACAGTCACTCATGTGTTAACTGTTACAGATGCCCTTCCCGATTCCCCTCGATCGTCCATTTGTCGACAAGTTTATTTTTATGCTTGTGAGCTTAAAATGGCTCCTTCAATTTCAAGACAGCGCAGCCTTAACCTCTTACAGTTAAGTGATTGCCTTCTAACAACTGTGATCATTCATCATGTTACAACTGAAAATTAATAAGCTTAAATATAATAACAATAACATAAAAAAGCGTATTACAACTGGAAGTAAAGGCTACATCTTAAAGCTAAAGAACAGTTACTTTAGGGTTACCTGAGTGTCTGTATTAACTAGGCTCTCAGCATCGACATGAGAGTTATTAATAGTCACTTGTTATATCTATTCAAAGACTAAAGCAAGAAAGAGAACAATTTTCAATGTCCTAACTGTAATTTAGATTCAAACTGAATGAAACATATGCCTATTGAAATAGTCAGCTGTTTTGCACCAGGGTCTACAGGGGGTCAAACACCAGACTGAAAGATACAGTCATCAAACATGTCACACAGTAAGGCTATTTTGTAACCTTTTTTTAGGAACAAAATACATTAACCTGTAGAAAGCTTTCATTTAAGAGTTCAATAAGCAGATTTTATTCAGTGAACAGATAATCAGTATCAGTTAAATTGAGTTTATGCAAGAGTGTGTCACTTGGGGGCGAAGAAAAGTGTCGGTTGTCTATATGATATGGTGTCCGTATTTAGGGGGCTAATGTAAGAGAACATGTATGAGCTTTCCATTGGGATAAACAAAGCTCCCTGAAATAAGATTGTGTCTGTATTTTAAGTGTGTGTTGTCCATAGAGTGGGATTACACTCTAGTTATAAATTTCAATCTTAAATTAACAATGGCAATTTTGTCACATTTTTAGGTACAACCCTGAAAATCTTACAACTCTTGAAAGCTATGTTCATCTGCAGGTATGAATATCTAAAGACCTAGGTAAACTAACTTGTAGTGAACTGAAGTTGAATGTCGCTAATGCCAGTAGTTCTGAGTCAAAACGTAGCATAAAGGTCAACAAAATATCCCCTTGTGTGGAGTCTTTATAAGGTACATTGTGTTTCACATTATTTCACGTATTGTCTTTGTTAGGTTTATAATAATGCATATGATGTGGATGCAAATCTAGCAGTATTAAAATTGTGAGTAACATATGATTTCTGTGGTTGTTTCTAGAGTTATAAATCGAAATGTTTTGAAAGCTGAGAGAATAAGCTGTGGAAACATGAACCACAGACCAACGCTGTTTGATTTAAGTTGTGTTGAAACCTCACAGAGTTAGGCTATAGTGAAACCTTGAGACATGAAATGTAATTCTATCTTTTCTGTGGGCACAAAATCCTGAAGTGTGGCCATTTCTGAAATGAAAGTTATGGAGCATTATTTTTGTGTTGTGTTGGTTTTTAAAAATTTTGGATATATTTTATAAACTAAGCACATATTAAGCACTTTTTCAGGTAGTTTGCAAATGCAGTAATTCGGTGAATGTAACAGCTGGAAATTTGCCTGTGTTCACAGACAAACTTTGCAAATAACAGGTTAACAAATTGATTTTTTTTTTGATGTTAGGTATCAATTTAACCCTGCCTATCACCAAACTACAGTCACCATGCAGATCCTGCTGAAAGCTCTCATGACATTACCAAATGCCGACTTCATCATGTGCAGATGTTTAATTGATGATGCCAATGTATCCTTTGTTGTCAGAGCAACATTAGGGTCCATGAAATTTAGAATTCGGTAAAAGTATGATCACTTAATGAATGAATAAGCAAGTAATATTCATGATTGTATTTTACTAATATTAATGCTTATTTCATAATAATTTATCTAGTACTGTAACTGAAAAGCCCTTGTTGGGTATGATTTAAGCTAACAAAATAATAGCAGTGTTCACTGTTTTGATTGACTTTGAATTTAAGCTGACTCTAATCCCATTGGGCATTAAGAAAACTAGGTTCTGGTGACCAGTGTTTATCTGAGTTTTTAATAACCACTTCCTGGAGGGCAAATCACTGTTAATAACCTTGACATTTAATTTTAGCAACAAGATCCAGCTATAGCACGTGTCATTAGACTCGCAGAGCTACTGGAAACATGTAATTTTTTGGAGGCCTGGGTAGGAGTTTTATACAAACAATAATCATGTACAGGGTACTAATGAGTAAAGTAATTCAATCTTTCTTTCAAGGGGAGGTCAAACTGTTGTTGCAAGTAAGAATTAGGTCTTTTTTTCAGAAATACTTAGAGGAAGAGAGTTCACTTGTGGATGGCATTGTAGGATTTCATGATGCAATAAGAAAATGTGAGTATTGTGATGAAAGTACAGTGGATTCCTGATTTTCGAACCTCCAAGGGAAACAAGAACTGGTTCGAAAAATCAGACAGTTCATGAAATCAGGGGTAAAATTACAGTGTTTGACTGAGGAGAGGGAGACTTTTGGTTTGAGTTTTCAGGAGGTTCAAAAAATCGAAAGTTTGAGAAATCGGGATTCCACTGTAGTGGTATGTTGTTGATTATAAGCATATTACAAACAAGTTATTCTGTTGTCTTCATAATGTCAAACAAATTAGGAAATGCTTATCAGGTAGCTCCCCTAAAAACACTACATGTAGATGATGGTAACTGGATTAACAAGTGCAACAGCTCACTATTGGACTGCCACAAATAAAAATGAGAGGCTGATCAGTGTGGTAGCCAGATGTTCATTCCAGCTAAGCCAGGTTTAGTCAAATAACACCAATTCTTCTGGACTTCAGTGGCTACCAATTACGTATTTTGTTACTTTTAGATAAATGTTACAATTAAGATCAAATCATAACTTTTTCTGGATATCCCACCTGGAACAATGCCACGTGGAACAAGCATTAGAATTTGTAGTATACTGGCTAACATTTCCATGGACAAAAGGAGCATTCTAAATGGTTCCCAAAGAGTTCTTAATTGTTTGCATTTGTTTAGATCAAGTAGGAACCTCTTTCTTACCTTTTGTAGTATTAATTTTTAGCTCACAACTTTTTTTTTTGATAGATGCCAGTTATGTCATAGGAATAACATATCAAACAATAGATAAAAACCTTATATCAGAACTTCTTGGAGGGTTGCAAGGTATGTTTCATCACTGTCAACAGATTAACATTTCACTGACAGAAGTGTTTGTGTTGAGACCAGTTAACACATTTTGTACATTTTTTGTTTGTCTATTTTGCCGTCATTTCACTTTCAGGGTATGTTCTTAATTTTCCCCAGGACTATTGTCTACTGACAATGCAATCCCCCATTTTTCAGGTCTGTGTTTGGTGATCAGGCCTTTGAGTAGAAGCAAGGCTAGAGTTGACATTGTTATGATACAAAATTTGTAACTTTTCAAATATAATTTATCCAGTTCTCATGCTAGCTATTGTAGTTTCTAATCTCGTCAACCATGGCCTCACTTTCATGCAGAGGCTCAGTTACACATTTCACAGAACTGTAAACCGGCCATTGTTGAAGTGGTTTTCATTCACAGTGATGAGTAACCAGTGTTCTTGGACTGTTGATTAAACATGCAGGCCAGTTCATGGTTTAGTGTCGCCATCATAGTGTTCCTTTTCCACATATTGGTAGATAGATAGATAGACAGACAGACAGACAGACAGACAGACAGA